>MTKZ01013630.1_pt1 | contig 25562 bp, 23 predicted proteins | sample 1042781 | NCBI WGS metagenome assembly MTKZ01 (sample SAMN06212207, study PRJNA360539) | anaerobic digester metagenome | biome: Wastewater treatment plant; material: sludge; isolation source: anaerobic digester fed with sludge from wastewater treatment plant | place: Denmark: WWTP Viborg ... | reverse complement strand
TGCGCATCTCGTCCTCAGGCTTTCTGAGGCGGTTTGAGCATCCAGACGATGCCGATGGATGCAAGACACATCACGCCGGAGATGATGAAGGAGGTGGAATAGTCCCCCGCGCTGAACTGTTTGACCAGTACGGCGCCCTTGTCCATGACCTCGTATGGAATTTTGCCGACGATGTTCATGAGCTTGGGGGCCAGCCAGGGGCCGATCAGTCCGCCCGCGCCATAGGCGGCGAACATCAGGCCGTAGTTGGCGCCCACGTTTTTCGTGCCGAAATAATCCGCCGTCACCGCCGGGTAGAGGCCGAGGAACCCTCCGAAGCAGAACCCGATGGAGCAGACGCCGAAAAGGAACATGGGGTAGCTGGTGAACATCTTCAGGGCCAGCATGATGGCGCCGGCGTAGGCGAAGATGATGATCAGGGTCATTTTGCGACCGATCATGTCGGATACCTGTCCCCAGACGAGGCGTCCCGCCGCATTGAGGATCGCGACGATCATGACGGCCCACGCGCCCTGGTCGGCGATGGTCTTGAAGGCGTCTTTCGTGACGGTCGGCATGCCCTTGGCGAGCTCGATCATGGAAGGCGACTGCCACATGTTGGTGATGTTCATGATGATCATGAGACCCGCCATGCAGCCGGCAAAATAGGTGATCCAGAGGAAATAGAACTGCGGAGTCCTGAGCATTTCACCGGTGGTAAAATCGGCGCCTGCCGCCGCTGCCGCTCCCGGCGCGGGCGCCGGCGGGGTCCATCCTTCCGGCTTGTATCCGGCCGGGGGCACGACCATCAACTGGGCGCCCAGCACGACGGCGACGAGAAAGATGATCCCGAGATACATGAATGTCGGCATGATGCCCGACGAGGCGATGAAAGACTTGGCGATGGGGGTGAAGACGAGGGCGCCCGCGCCGAAGCCCGCCACGGCGAGGCCGGTGATCATCCCGCGCTTGTCGGGGAACCACTTCACGCAGGTGGCGATGGGGCAGACGTAGGCTGCGCCGATGCCCAGGCCGCCGATCACGCTGAATGCGAGGGTGAACATCGTCAGCGTGTCCGCATAGGACGCGATGATGAGGCCCGTGCCCAGCATCACGCCGCCGACGGAGGCGACGATGCGCGGCCCGATCTTGTCCTGGATCTTGCCCGCGAAAATGACGCCAAGGGCAAAAAAGGCGAGTATGAGCTGGGACGGAAGGGCCAGATCCGTCGGACTCCAAGAGGGAAACTTGGCGCTCAGGGAGGGTTTGAAGACACTGTAGATGTAAACCGCGCCGAGGCTGACCTGGATCAGCATTGCGCCGACGACAACAAGCCACCGGTTGAACGTTTTCTCAGCTGCCATTAAAAAATCCTCCTTCTTATCATAATGCGCGGGCTAATAGCATATTTGCGGGAGCGTGTCTAATGCTATTTGCCGCGGCATTCCCGCATCGACAAGTGCCGTTTAGGGACCGGATCTTTTCAACGATGTGGTTTAATCGGATTCCAGCCGGATCAGGTCTTCGGGGGTGTTGATGTTCATGAACATCCGGGTGCCGGGATCGAAGGATTGAATGGTTTCCTCGGGGATATAAAGGATCTTCAGGCCCTTGTAAAAACCGGTGATCTTCAGTCTGTCGCGAAGCAGACTGTTTTTGATGGCGGGCAGGCATTTTCGGGAATACAAGGCGTGAAGGGGCTGGAGCCCGTCGGCAGCCTGGGGGACGACGATGTCGTAAGGGAGCGCCCGTTCCATCATGTGGGCGATGAATTCAGCGTTCAGGCAGGGCATGTCGCAGGCGGCGACAAAGGCATGAGAGCTGTTTGCGTAAAACAGGCCCGTGTAGATGCCTCCCAGGGCCTTTCTGCCCGGATAGATGTCGGTCACGAGGGTCACATCCAGATCGAGGTAGTCCCGGGGTTTATTGGTCACCAGGATCACTTCGGCGAACAGGCCTCTGAAGATCCGGATCATCCGGTCGATCAGCCGCTTGCCGTCCACGACCAGGAAGGCCTTGTTCTGACCCATGCGTACGTTCTCGCCTCCGGACAGGATGATGCCCGTCATGCTGTGCGCGCTCATGGAAATACTCCTATTACAGTTTCGGGGGGCAGGTCAAGGAGGCATTGCAGACGTGTTTTGACATCGGTCCGCGGATCGTGTAGGGTCTGCGAAAACGCCTTGCCGGTTCGTGGCCGGAAGCCACGCGTTGTTTCATGATGACCGAGGAGCCAAAAATCAGAGTCGGCATTCTGACGGGCCGACGGCAGGTCCGGGGGGGATTCAACGGCCCGTTTCGTCTGGAGAACGGTGCGTCCGTCGACGGTCCCTTTTCCGCGCATGCCGAAGGCGGCCGGATAACAATTATGGATTCCCGGGGAAGGTCGTTTGCCGGAGCGGGGACCATCCGCTTCGCCCGTGGCGAATCGTCCTCATTCACGCTTTTCGGCGTCCGGATCGGCATCCGCTTCCACTGGGAGCGGGAACAGGAACAGACCTTTCAGGGTGATCTCATGCTCATGGCCCGCGGGGACGGCGCCGTGACCGCCGTCAACGAACTCCCGCTCGAATCCTATCTGGAGAGTGTCATCGCCTCGGAAATGAGCGCTTCCGCTCCGCCGGAATTCCTGAGAGCCCACGCCATCATGTCGCGAAGCTGGGTTGCATCCATGCTGGAACGGCCGCGCGAGCCGGCGCCTGCGACCGGAGCGGGGAGACCGGACCACCCGCAGCCCGGGGAGCGCATCGCCTGGTATGGCCGCGAGGAGCACGATGGTTTTGATGTCTGTGCCGACGATCACTGCCAGCGCTACCAGGGGGTTGGNNGGGAGATCTGCGACGCGCGGTACCACAAATCCTGCGGCGGTCTGACGGAAAATTTCGAAAACGTCTGGGAGGAGACCCCCGTTCCCTATCTTTGCTCGGTATCCGATTCCACGCGATTCTTTCCGGCGGTCCGGAACGAGGAAGAGGCCAGGCAATGGATCTGCGGATCGCCGGAAGCCCACTGCAACACGTCGGACGCCGGTCTTCTTCGGCAGATCCTTCCGGCCTTTGATCGGGAGACAGCCGATTTTTTCCGCTGGAAAACGGTCTACGCCCGGGAGGAACTGGAGGAGATCCTGCGGGAGAAGACGGGACTCGACTTTGGCGTTCTTCAGCGCCTGACGCCGCTGGAACGCGGTCCCTCGGGGCGGATCGTCCGGTTGGAGATTCAGGGATCGAAGGAACGCCTGGTGGTTGGCAAGGAGCTGGAGATCCGCCGCTGCCTTTCCCGAAGCCACCTCTACAGCAGCGCTTTCATTGTCTCCGGCGATTGCGATCCGTCCGGTCAGCCCGTCCAGTTCGTTCTGGAAGGCGCCGGATGGGGGCATGGCGTCGGCCTGTGTCAGATCGGGGCGGCGGTGATGGCGGCCCGGGGGGCCCGGGGCGAGGACATCCTGAAGCATTACTTTCGAGGCGCCGCACTGCGAAGGTGCTACTGATTCGACGCGCCCGTCCGCCTTTTTCGTTGACAGGCCCGTGCCCATGTTCTATGCGTCCGCTACGGAAATTTCATGCGCTTCCCCGACGCCGCGAGACTGACGAACATGCCCATTCCTGACCCGTCCGCCCGGAACCAGTGGAAATGGATTCCCACCCTCTATCTTGCGGAAGGCATTCCCTATGTCATGGTCATGACAGTATCCGTCGTTCTGTACAAGCGTCTCGGCATTTCCAATACCGACATTGCGCTGTACACGAGCTGGCTCTATCTGCCCTGGGTCATCAAGCCCCTCTGGAGCCCGCTGGTCGACATGCTGCGGACGAAGCGATTCTGGATCGTCTTCATGCAGCTGGCCGTCGGCGCGTCCCTGGCCTCCGTGGCCCTGACCATTCCGGCGCCGGATTTTTTTCAGTACACACTGGCATTTTTCTGGATCCTGGCCTTCAGTTCCGCCACCCACGACATTGCCGCCGACGGTTTCTATATGCTGGCGCTGCCCGAGCACCAGCAGGCTGCCTTCATCGGCGTGCGAACCACCTTTTACCGGATCGCCACGATCGCCGCCAAGGGCGGCCTGGTCATTCTTGCCGGCTATCTGGAAACGCACGGCTTCACGGTGACTTCCGCCTGGTCGATCACGTTCCTTGCGGCTGCGTCCCTGTTCCTTGCATTCTGCGTCTACCATGCCGCCATGCTCCCCCGACCCTTCACGGACAGGCCGGCCGCACGGGACCCCTCCCGAAGCCGCCCCGGCCAGTTCCTCGATAGTCTGTTTCTGTTCTTCCGGCGGAAAAATATCCTGGGGATCATCGCCTTTCTGCTGCTGTACCGCTTTGCCGAGGCCCAGCTCGTGAAGATGGTGGCGCCCTTCCTTCTCGATCCCCGGGCGAAGGGCGGTCTCGGGCTGACGACCGGCGAGGTCGGCATTGTCTACGGAACGGTCGGCGTCATGGCCCTGATGCTGGGCGGCCTGCTCGGGGGCTATGTCATTTCGAAACAGGGATTGAAATTCTGGATCTGGATCATGGCCTGCGCCATGCACCTGCCGGACCTGATTTTCGTCTATCTCTCCCAGGTTCAGCCGCAGAGCTTCTGGGTCGTCAATCTGGCGGTTGCCGTGGAGCAGTTCGGATACGGATTCGGTTTCACGGCCTACACGATGGTCATGATCATGATTTCGGATGGGCCGTTCAAAACGGTGAACTACGCCGTCGCCACGGGCATCATGGCTCTGGGCATGATGATCCCGGCCATGTTCAGCGGGTGGATCCAGGATCAGATCGGCTATCCGCACTTCTTTCTGTGGATCATCCTCTCCACCGTGCCCGGCTTCGCCGTGGTGGCCCTGATCCGGATCGATCCGGAATTCGGCACGAAGCGGGCGGAGGTGCGCCATTGAATCCGGACCGAATCCGAACGGCCTTCATTTTGGGGGCCGGTCTGGGCAAACGCCTTCGGCCCCTTACGGAAAACTGCCCGAAGCCCCTTCTGCCGGTGGCGGGCCGCCCCATGATCACCTGTGCCATGGATCACCTCATCACCGTGGGCATCGAGCGCTTCATCGTCAACACCCATCACTGCCCCGACGCCTACGCCCGGGCATTTCCGGACTGCCGCTGGCGGGGCGTCCCGATCGTCTTCCGCCATGAGCCGGTGCTCCTGGACACGGCCGGCGGGCTCAAGAACATCGAGGACCTTCTCGATGGCGAAGAGGCGATCCTGGTCTACAACGGCGACATCGTGACGGACCTGCCGTTGAGCCGGCTCCTGGCGGCCCATGCCGGACAGGGCCGGGAAGTGACGCTCGCCCTGCGCAGCGACGGTCCGATTCCGAATGTCGATCTGGATGCCGGCGGGTTCGTCTGCGACATGCGCCGCATCCTTGGCCGTCCCGGCGTCCGGAGCTGCCAGTTCACAGGCATCTACGCCGTGGAAAGGCGCTTCCTCAACCGCCTGCAACCGGGCCGCATCGAATCGGTCGTCCCGGTCTTTGCCGGTATGATTCGGGAAAAGCCCGGCTCCGTGGGCGCGGTCGTCATCGATGAAGGCTTCTGGAATGACATCGGCCAACCCGATGCGTACGAAAAAATCTGCCGGACGTTCATCCCGGGGTGGCAGCCGGGAGACCGAACCGGGAAGTCAGGCGAAGTCGGCGCCTTTGTCCGGCATGCGCTGAAACTGGCCGAAAGCGATCCCGTCCGGCTGAATCCGCTTTCCCGGGGCGGGTCGAATCGCTCCTACTGGCGCATCCGCTACGGCGGCGACCGCAGCGCCGTGCTCATGCGGTATCAGAGCGAACCCGCGGAGAACGGCCTGCACGCGGCAATCGCCTCGTTCCTGCAGGGCATCGGAGTTACGGTCCCCCGCATCATTCAACATGATGCGGTCCGCCGGTTCATCGTCATGGAAGACCTGGGAGACCGGGATCTCTGGTCTTTGCGGGATCAATCCTGGGCTGTCCGCAGGATCTGCTACCGGAAAGCGCTCATTCTCGTTCACAAACTGCACGGCTTTCCGCCGGCGGATTTCCCGTCGCAGGCCGTTCCCCTGATGGAACCTTTCGGGCCGGACCTGTACCGGTGGGAACGGGATTATTTCCAGGATCATTTCGTGCGGGCCCTCTGCGGTCTGGACATTGGCCGTCAGGCTGCGGCCGAGCTCGAAGCCGAGCTTTCCCGCCTCGCAGAGCGGCTCGAAGAGACCGGCCCTGTGTTGATCCATCGCGATTTCCAGTCTCAGAACATCATGATCCGGGGCGGCGAGCCGGTCCTGATCGACTTTCAGGGGATGCGGTTCGGCAGCTTTTTCTACGACCTGGGGGCGCTCCTCTACGACCCCTATGTCTCCTTCACGGAGAGTGAGCGCCTGGCGCTGCTGCGGGATCATTATGAGCGGCATGGGGCGGGACTGGACTGGCCGGAGTATGAGGAACGGTTTCGGGAGGCCTCGGCGCAGCGACTCATGCAGGCCCTTGGCGCTTACGGGTTTTTGGGGCTGAAGCGGGGCCGCCGGGACTTTCTTGCCCATGTGGGAAACGGTCTGGCGAATCTGATTGATGCAAGCACCCGGGCGAAGAATCTCCCGGCGCTGAGGAATCTTGCCCGGAAATGCCGCGAGGCACTTGGCCGTGAAGATGGCCGGCTCCAAATGAACCATTAACGGATTGACATGGCCCGGCCGATGAATGTAAGAAAGCCCGTAATGCGGCCGGCGCCGTAAAATTCCCTTGCTTCCATCCGGAGAATCGCTCAATGCTGCGTTCCGTCATCGCCTCCACGGGCAGCTACCTGCCTGAAAGGGTCATTCGAAACGAGGATCTGACACAGTTCCCCGCCGATGCCATTCCGATGATCGGCGAGAAAACGGGCGTTTTCGCCCGGCGGTTCGCCGGCGAGGGGGAATGCACATCCGACCTGGCTTCCCGCGCTGCGTGCGCGTGCCTGGACGGCATTTCCTTCCCTGCGGAGCAGGTTGAGGCCATCGTCCTTTCCACGTCGTCCCCGGACCGCATGCAGCCGGCAACGGCGACGCGGGTGCAGCATCTGATCGGGGCGGCAAGGGCCTTCGCGTTTGACATCAATTCCGTCTGCTCCGGCAGCGTCTACGGCATTGCCCTGGCGGACGCCCTGATCCGTTCGAAGCGCTGCCGCAACGTTCTGCTGATCGCATCGGAAGTGTATTCGAAAATCATGAATCCGAAGGACTTTTCCACCTACCCCTTTTTCGGGGACGGTTCCGGCGCCGTCCTCTTTCAGGCCGGCCGGGACGCGTCACGGGGGGTGCTGCATTCCAGCCTGAGATCGGACGGCAGCGGTTGTGACCTGATCGGCGTCAAGGCCGGGGGGACCATGCTGCCCTATGAGAAAATCACGAATTTCCGGCAGGCCCTGTTCAGCATGCGGGGGATCGAGGTCTTCAACTTCGCTGTCGATCGGGGGGCGGAGATCATCGTGCAGACGGCGGAAGAAGCCGGAGTGCCCCTTCGGGAGATTCGCTGCTTCGCCTGTCACCAGGCCAATGCCAACATCATTCGGCGGATCTCGAAAAAGCTGGCCCTGCCGGCCGATCTCTTCTTCGGGAATCTGCACCGGTACGGAAATACGGCTAGTGCCTCCGTTCTGATCAGCCTGGATGAGGTCCTTTCCGAAGGCATTGTCTCCAAAGGGGATCTGGTCATGACCCTCGCCTTCGGCGGGGGGCTGTCCTGGGGTGCGAACCTGATCCGGATATAACCGTGAGTGTGAAGGAGCGGCGCATGAGCGCGACACTGAAAAAAATACGGGAGATTCTCCTGGAAAATTTCCCCGAAATCGGCGACCTGGAGATCGGCGCGGAGACCCGGCTGGGCAGGATCCCGGGCTGGGATTCCATGGTTGCCGTCAATCTGCAGATGTTTCTGGACGAATTCTTTCATGTCGTCGTGATTCTGGATCTTCTGAATGAGGAAACCACCCTGGCTGATCTGGCCGGCTACATCGAGAATCCGGGCGCGATGGCCCGGGCCGCCGCAAAGCTTTGAGGGGACGCGTCGTGGCGCCGATGCATCGGGACGGCGGGTCGGAAAGGCGGGTGCGGAACCGTGCGTAAGATGACCGTTGCCTCCTTTTTCCGCGATCCATCCGCTTGCGATCGCACACTCCCCCCTTTTCTCCGGTGCCCCCTGGTGGATTGCGCGATTGTCGTTCATCGCGGCGCCTGCAGGATCTCCCGGCCTGGATGCGCGGGATTCCGGACGGCGTCTTTCACATCGGGCCGGACGCTCGCGGGGATTCTGGAGAGGACCGGCACGCCTTACCTGCTGATGATCCGGCCGGAGCAGGAGGTCCTGCCGGGTCCTTTCGCGTTGGAGCGCATGGTTGATGCGATGGAGGCGACGGGAGCCGGAATGGTTTTCGCGGATTTTTATGAGCGGGAAAAGGCGGGGAGGGACAGCCGGCTTCGGGAACACCCGGTCAACGACTACCAGCCGGGAAGCCTTCGGGAGGATTTTGATTTCGGCCCGCTCATGCTGTTTTCCGTTGCCGCAATCCGCCGGGCCCTGAAAAAATACGGTCCGCCGCCGGAATCCGGGTGTGCCGGCCTCTATGATCTGCGGCTGAAGGTTTCCACGGACCGATCCCTGTTTCACCTGCCGGAGTTTCTCGCGACGCAGACGGCTGGCGGCAGGCCGGGGAGCGGGGAGAAGCAGTTCGACTATCAGGACCCCCGCAACCGGTCCGAGCAGCGGGCCATGGAGAGGGCGGCCACGCGGCACCTTCAGCGGATGGGGGCCTGGCTGCCGCCGGTCTTCAGGAAGGTGCCCGGCTTCGGGACGCGCTTCCCCGGGGAGGCGAGCGTCGTCATTCCCGTGCGCAACCGGGTGCGGACGGTGGCCGGGGCGGTCATGAGCGCCCTGTCGCAGAAGACCGAATTTCCCTTCAACGTCATCGTCGTGGACAATCATTCCACAGACGGCACCACGCCGCTCCTGGCGCGAATGGCGCGGAAGGATGACCGGATCGTCCATCTGATCCCGTCGCGTCCGGACCTGCACATCGGCGGATGCTGGAACGAGGCGATTTTTTCCCCGTCCTGCGGTCGCTACGCCGTCCAGCTCGACTCCGACGACCTCTACAGCGGCCATGACACGCTGCAGAAAATCGTCGATCGGTTCCGCGGCGGGGATTTCGGAATGGTCATCGGCTCCTACACGCTGGTCAACGAACGTCTCGAGGAAATCGATCCGGGCCTGATCGATCACCGGGAGTGGACCGATGCCAACGGGCGGAACAATGCCCTGCGGATCAACGGGCTTGGCGCCCCGCGGGCGTTTGACACAGAGCTGGTCCGGCGCATCCGCTTTCCGAACGTCGGCTACGGGGAGGATTATGCCGTGGCCCTTCGCCTGTCCCGCGAATACCGGATCGGGAGGATCTATGAGAGTCTTTACCTGTGCCGGCGCTGGAAAGGAAACACGGACGCGTCCCTTGACGTCGAAAAGACGAACCGGAACGACGCTTACAAGGACAGGCTCCGCACCCTGGAAATCCTGGCGCGCCGGCAGATCAACCGGCGTCGCTGAATCCGGCGGCATCGCCCCGCCGCTGATCCGGGAGACAGCACATGCCCGATCGGATTGACGCATCCTTTGACGGCGTCCGAAACGCGCCCGCGCTTGCCGAACTGTGTGCGGATCTCCTCGCGCGGCAGCGGGAATCCTGGCCCGCTCTTCGGGACGGCTATGCGGCGCTGGATGACGCCCGGATCCGGGAGATTGCGGCGGACGGGTACTCCGTGAAGCTGCAGTTCAACCCGCGCCGGATGGTCAGCAGCGGTGCGGCCGTCGATCCGGAGTCGATCCGCCGGCGGAAATGCTTCCTCTGTTCCGAGAACCTGCCGAAGGAGCAGATGAGGATCCTCTACCGCGGGGCCTATCTCATCCTCTGCAATCCCGCACCCATTTTCCCCCGGCACTTCACCGTCGCCAGCCGGCGGCATCTTCCCCAGGCGATCGAAAGCGATCTGGCTGTCTTCCTGACGCTGGCCGAGGATTTCGGGCCCGGCTGGTCGGTCTTCTACAATGGGCCCGGCTGCGGCGCCTCGGCGCCGGATCATCTGCATTTCCAGGCAGCGCCCGCGGGCATCATGCCGGTGGAGAATGAAATCGGCGAAGAGATCAACCGGATTCCGGTCGGCCGGGTCGGCGAGGCGGCGGTTCTGGCTTCGAACGGCCTGGGCCGTCCCTTGATTATCGTGGAGGGAAGCGGGCAGAAGGGTGTCATGAGCGCCCTGCGGACGGTGGTTGCGGCGCTGCGGAACGGCCCCACGTCGCCGGATGAGCCCATGATGAATGTCCTGTGCTCCCATAACGGCGCGCAGTGGCGGGTCCTGTTGTTTCCGCGGCGCCGTCATCGTCCCGAGGCCTATTACCGGGACGGCGACGATCGCGTCCTGATCAGCCCCGGCGCAGTGGACATGGCGGGGCTGATCGTCACTGTCGTGGAGAAGGATTTTCACGCCGTCGGCGCCGAACAGGTCGAGCGCATCTTTCGGGAGGTCTCGATGCACGGAGCCCGGTTCGACGGTCTCGTGTCTGCCCTGCCGGACCGGCTGCGCCAGCAGGCGGGCGCCGAAGCCGCCGCTTCCGAGGCAGGATGATGCATGACAATATCATGCTGGACAGCCGGATGACCCGGGCGGAAGCCCTGGCCGGAACGAAGGCGCCGCGGTCGGTGATCGATGCCCTGCACCTGCTGGAGGTTTCCTATTTTTCCTTTGATGGGAGGCTTCACCGGGGGCAGCTTCTTCTTCACGAGGCGATTGCGCGGGATGTCCGGGAGATCTTCCGGCTGATCCAGGCGACCCGGTTCCCCGTGGCCGGCGTGGTCCCGATCGTGCGCTATCAGTGGTCCGACGCGGCATCCATGGCCGCCAACAATTCATCCGCGTTCAATTACCGTACAGTTGCGGGATCGGACCGGCTTTCCCATCACGCTTCCGGCAGGGCGATCGACATCAACCCCCTTCAGAACCCGGCCGTGTACAGAGACGGAAGGATCGAGCCGCCGGGCGCGGTTTACGATCCGAGCGGGCCAGGCGCTTTTTCCGGGGCAAGCCCGATCGTGCGGGCATTTCTGATCCGGGGGTGGCAATGGGGCGCAGGTTTCGAAGCAGTGAGCGACTATCACCATTTCCAGAAACCCTGACCGCCCGGATTCCATTCCGTATCCGATCCCGGTGACGGATTCAATCCTATGATTCCATTGACAGAAAATCCGGTTGGATCTATAATTTTCAAAAATCGATTTCCCTGAAGGGAATCACTTTCCTATGTGCGGGTTGCCACGGGGTGCGCCCATGGCCGAAAGCGGGCTGGAGCGCCGAAAGGCCCCGGAAAGGAACCGGGTTGAGTCTGGCGGTCACATCCGGAAACCGGCGTGTGAACCCGACGCGCCGCGAAGGGATTTCCGCGACCGGGAGAGAAGGCCGTACGGGATGATGGACGAGGCGCGAGGCGGAAGGCGAAGGCGATGAGAGGGAATGTTCAGGCTTCCGGGCCCATCGTCAAAGATCTTCCCTTCAAAACGAAGCCGGCTGTTTCCGGCGATGGGATTGTGAAACAGGGTTGCGGGAGCGGCCTGCAGCGATTCGCCCGGTTTCTGCTTCGGCTGATGGGCTGGCAAATGGACGCCCGCCTGCCCGAGGCGCCGAAATTCGTTCTGATCGTTGCACCGCACACATCCAACTGGGATGTGTTCATCGGCCTCGTCTGCGTGACCGCGGTTGGCATGACGAGTAAATGGCGGATCGGTTTCCTTGTCAAGCAGTCTGCGGCGCACTGGCCCGTGCTCGGGCGGCTGGTCCGCCGCTTTGGGGCCATTCCCGTCGACCGCGGCTCGCCGCATCGCGTGGTCGAACGGATGGCGGCCGTCTTCGGGCGGCATGATCGCCTGATCCTGGGGATGGCGCCGGAGGGGACCCGGAAGAAAGTTCCTTACTGGAAGACCGGCTTCTATCAGATCGCCGTCCGGGCGGGGGTTCCGATTGCACTGGGTTATCTGGACTACCAGCGGAGGATCGCCGGCATCGGACCGGTGCTGACACCCTGCGGCGATCCCGAGGCCGACCTGGAGATCATCCGAAAATTCTATGCGGGGATCGTCTGCAAGCATCCAGGGAATGCCGGTGAAATCCGGTTCAAGCCCGGTGCGGGCGTCTGAGGCGATGGTCCGATTCAAGGGAGGCTGCGATGAAGTCCCTCTGGGTTGTCCTCGGCTTCGGCCTGCTCCTCGCCGCTGCCGCTCCCGAGGACACGCGCCAGGCAGAGCGGCGGGGGGCCATGGTCCGGAACCAGATCGTGTCGCGGGGCTTGACCGATCCCGCCACGCTGCGGGTCATGGGATTGGTCAAGCGCCATCTCTTTGTTCCGGAAACCGCTGCCGCGGATGCTTACGAAGACAGGCCACTTCCGATCGGTTACGGTCAGACCATCTCCCAACCCTACATTGTGGCCTACATGACGGCGCTCCTTCAGTTGCGAAAAGAGCATCGCGTCCTGGAAATCGGGACCGGCTCCGGATATCAGGCCGCGATCCTGGCCGAACTCGTTCAAAAAGTCTTCACGGTGGAGATCATCCCCGGGCTGGGGAACAAGGCCCGGGAACGCCTGGCCGGGCTGGGTTACCGGAATGTCGAGGTCCGCATTGCCGACGGCTATGACGGCTGGGCGGAGCAGGGGCCCTTCGACGCCATCGTCGTCACGGCCGCGTCCGAACACATTCCCCCGCCCCTGATCCGGCAGTTGAAGGACGGCGGTCGGATGGTCATCCCCGTCGGATCTCCATTCCTGGTCCAGACACTGACGCTCGTGACGAAGCGGGGCGGGGAGATCAGGACGACCCAGCTCATGCCGGTCCGGTTCGTTCCGTTCCGAAGAAGCCCCTGATGGCCCTCCGCTTTTTCAGGCTGCGCCTGTGTCTTGCGCTGGCCCTGATCTCTGCGGCGGTGATCGCCTATCAGCTCGCGCTGATGCAGATCCTGTCGCTGGTCCAGTGGCACCATTTCGCCTATCTGATCATCGCCGTCGCGCTTCTCGGTTTCGGCGCCGCCGGCACCCTGCTCTCGCTCCTCCGGGTGTGCCTCATGGCCAACTTTGCCCTGGTGCTGCCCCTGGTCCTGTTCCTTTCCGGCGCAGCCATGGCCCTGATGCCGGGCATCGCACAGTGCACGCCGGTGCGATTCGATTCCCTGCTCCTCTTCACAGACATCCGCCATCTTTTCAAGCTCCTGGCCGCATGCGGGTTCTATTTTTTCCCCTTCTTCCTGGCGGCGCTGGCGATCGGCATGATCTTCGTAGATGCCGCCCGCGACATCGGCAGGCTCTACTTCTGGAACCTGACCGGATCCGGGGCGGGAGGCGCGGCCATGACCGGTCTGCTCTGGCTATTCCCGCCGCCGGCGCTCCCCGCCCTGGCCGCCCTGGCTGCCGTTGCCGCGGCCGCGCTGGTGCTTCCGGAAGGCCTGCAAGGTCCGGTCCGGTACGGGAATCCGGCAGGCAGCGGAGACGCCCAGTCGGAGCAGGGTCGGGATTCACCCGGGATTCAGGGCGGAGCACCGGGAGATCTTCCGCAGCTTCAACGGCGGGGTATGCTTATCACGGTTGCCGTCCTTTCCGGCCTGAGCGCCGTTTTCTTCCTGGTTCGGCCCCCCGCACCGGTCCTCTCGGATTACAAGACCTTGAGCAGGGCCCTGCAGGTGGGGGAGGCAAAGATTGTCCATGAGCGGGAAAGCCCGTACGGGTTCATGCAGGTTTTGTCATCCCCGTCCCTGCGTTACGCACCGGGTCTGAGCCTCGCGTACCCGGGAAGGATCCCGGTGACGAAGGCTGTCTTCAACAACGGGGACTGGTTCGGGGCGGTCGTGCCCTGGCCGGGAGAGGCCCGGGAGTCGTTTCTGGACTTCACGACCGGTGCACTTCCCTTCGCCATCGGGACATGGGAGCGTGTTCTGCTCCTCGACGCGGGTACGGGCATCCATGTATCGCAGGCCATCGACCGGGGCGCGCACCGGGTCACCGTGGTGGAGCCTCACCCTGTCGCCCTTTCCCTCCTTCGGCAGGAACTGGCCGGGGAAACGGGCAATCTCTTCCGGAATCCATCCGTCACGTTCTGCAACCTCGCCGCCCGGACCTTTCTCCACATGGACCGGTCCCGGTATGACCTGGTCCTGCTCCCCACCCTGGGCGCCTTCGGCGGCGCTTCCGGTTTGCAGGCCGTCCGCGAACAGTACCTCCTGACCGGAGAATCCTTCCGGCAGATCTGGGGCAAACTGAACCCGCAGGGTGTGATGAGCGTGACCCTCTGGATGGATTATCCGCTCCGCGGTCCGCTGAGGATCCTGGCCATGCTGGTCGAGGGCCTCGAAAGGGAGGGCGTGGTGAACATCCGGGATCACCTGGCCGCCGTCCGGGGGTGGGGTACGGTCACGTTCATGGTGAAAAAGACCCCTCTGAATGCCGCTGATGTGGAGAAGATCCGGCATTTCTGCGGGCGTCTCCTTTTCGATCCCGCCCTCCTGCCCGGCCTGCGGGAAGCGGAACGGGCGCGGTTCAACGGCTTGCAGGACGGCGGCTTTTTCCGTTACCTGGATGCGCTCCTCTCTCCGTCCCGGACCGGGTTCTATGCCGACTACGCCTTCGATGTCCGCCCGGCCACGGACAATCGCCCCTATTTTTTCCAATTCCTCCGCCTGAAAAGCGTTCCGCACCTCACCGGGATCTACGGAATCCGGTCTTTTCCCTTTCTCGAAGCGGGCTACCTGATCGTCCTCCTGACGCTCCTGCTGGTCACGGTCGCGGCTGTGATCCTGATCCTGCTGCCCCTTCATTTCCTCCCCCGCAGGGGGCGGCAGCGGATGGGCGTCCTTCTCTATTTCAGCGGTCTCGGCATCGGCTACATGTTCGTGGAGATTGTCCTGATTCAGCGCTTTCTCCTCTATTTCGGCAACCCCATCGATGCCGCGGCCACGGTGATCAGCGGCATGCTGGTCTGGTCCGGAATCGGCAGCCTCCTCTCGGCCCGGTGGGTCGGGAAAAGGGGGCACGCCCTCTGCGTCTTCGGGCTGATTGCCCTTTTCATCCTCGCCGATTGCCTCTTTCTGATGCCGGTCCTTCAGGCGACCCTCAGCCTGCCGCCTGCCCTTAAGATCATGCTCTCCCTTTTGCTGATCGCTCCAGTTTCCCTGGTAATGGGCGTGCCCTTTCCGCTGGGCATCCGCCTGCTGGCCGGGACCGCGGACCATGAAATTCCCTGGGCCTGGGGAGTCAACGGCTGCCTCTCGGTCGTCGGCGCGGTTCTTGCCACGGTCATTGCCGTGGAGGCGGGTTTCTCCCAGGTGATGATCCTGGCCGCCGCCGCCTACGGCATGACCCTGCTCGGGGGATGGACGGCACTGTTCCGCACGGATGCTTTCCGGAGCATATCATCGTGATCCTGCGGACGGCGCACTGACGGCCGCTTCGATGTGGCACGACCCTTCGCGATCCTGACCGGGAAGCGCCCGTCGCACTGCCGGAACCATGAAACACCGGCCTCATCCCCCCGGTTCGCCACTTTGAAATTTGCGGTGCATAAAAGCGGAATACGCGATATAATTGTAAATGAATGGGCGGATGCAAATTTCGGGAGCCCATGGTCGGTGTAACAAGCGTATCCGGTTAATCCATCCAGTGTTCCTTTCCATCGTCTGAATCAGGAGGTGCAATCATGGCGATCAGAGTCTTAATCAGGAGGCGGGTTCCCCCGGACAAGGAAAAGAAGGTTCTGGAATTGATCAAGGGTCTGCGGAGCCTCGCTGTCGCGCAGCCCGGCTACATCTCGGGAGAAACGCTCCGGAGCGTGGCGGATTCGGATGCGTATCTGGTGATCAGCAACTGGCAGACCGTCGAGGACTGGAATGCCTGGGAATCCAGCCGGCAGAGGCGGGAAATCCAGAGCCAGATCGATGCGCTGCTCGGGGAGGAGACGAGATACGAGGCCTACTACCATCCGCAGCGGATCGGTGCGAGGCTGAGCGGATTCAAGGGATGGGAAGGAGGGTAACGGATGCCGTTGAACGTCTGTACCGGTTTTCGGGTTTGCCGGACACCGCAAAAATCGCTGATTGCGAAAGCGGCGCTGATCGCCGGCATCGCGGTGCTGCTCTACGGGGCCGGCCCGTCATCCTCTCTTGCCCAGGGGCCGCCGGCCGGCGTCCGGACATTCCGGGGGCTACTTCATCAATTACTGGTATATCGACTACGCCTTCTCCTGCCGGGACGAACAGGGCAGGCTGGATTCCAACGCCGTAATCTTCAAGACCATGATTTACTCGATGAAGGTCAATCCCCAGTGGTTTGCCAAGGTGGCCAATGTCAAGGATATGCTGGCCAGGAAAAATATGCAGCAGATCAAGGCGATCGGGCGCATCGGCTCGATGGTCGCCCAGGCCGGCAGCCGGATGCGCGAGGACCAGCAGCGCGACTGGGAGCGCCGGCAGCAGGTGCACGACCGGATCGCGCGGAACTTCAGCGACCACATTCGCGGCGTGGACCGCTATTACGACCCGCAGGCGGGAAGGGAAGTGGAGTTGCCGGCGGGCCACGGCCATGCCTGGTCGAACAACCGGGGCGAGTATATCGTCACCGAAAGCCCCAGTTTCAATCCCAACGTGGGCTCCAATCTCAACTGGCAGCCCCTGACGCCGGTCAAATAGCATCACTATAGCAGAGATCATGGAACGGCGGCACCGCCCCGAGTCCGGCCGGATTGACTCGGCCTGATGTTCCGTCGCAGGACTCGACAATATTTTCAATTCTGACGGGACCGTGATCCCGATCACCGACAATCCTCACAGAATGTGGTACATGAATATCCAAAATAAAGGCCCGGGGAGGTGTTGTCATGACCAGGAGATGGGGTATTCTGTTATCGGCGTGCATCATTCTATGGTGCGCTCCCGCGGGCGCCGCCACCATAACCGTCACGACGCTGGCCGACGAGCAGAACGCGAATGGCCAGTGCTCCCTGCGGGAGGCCGTGATCAACGCGAATCATGACAACCAGTCTGGGTCTTCGGACTGCCCGGCGGGGAGCGGGGGGGACACGATCGTTTTTAAAAATGACCTGACGGGAACGGTCACGCTGGGCAGCGCCCTGCCTTCCATCATCCAGAGCTTGACAATCAAGGGACGGTCCGACTGGTCGATCATGATCAGTGGCAACTACGCGGCAGGGATCTTTGAGGTCGGTCCTGGTCTTACCGTCAATCTGCGGGACCTGGTCATCGCCAAGGGAAGCAGGCAAAATGGAGGGGGTGTAAAAAGTTCGCAGAGTATCTTGAACATCGATCACTGCCGGTTCGAGGAAAATTTCGCTCGTTATGGTACAGATGGAGGAGGAATCCACAACTATGAGGGTACGGTTGACATTGCAGACAGTGAGTTTTTGAAAAACTGGGCCAACATGGGAGGTGGCATATGGAGTTGGAAGGGCAAACTGAGAGTGAAAAAAAGCAAATTTGAAGAAAACGAAGCGCGCGTCGGCAGCGGTATCCATAACAGCGGACAGGCTGACATTGAAGATAGCCGTTTTGAATCCAATAAAATCAAAAGCAATGGTGGCGGCATCGCTAACAGCGGCGAGATGACGGTTAAGAACAGCACATTCAGCGGTCATGAAACGGATACGGGACAGGGGGCCGGCATCAGCAATTTCGGGAAAGCGGAGCTTTTCGGAGTCGCTGTTAAAAACAACCGGGCGGGGCTGGGCGGCGGAATCTACAACACGGGAACTTTGCTGCTTTCGGATGCCACCGTCGTCGAGGACAACCGGGCCGGGTGCAGCGGTGGTGGGATATTCAACAGCGAGAATGGCGTATTGGAGATCAAGGGAGAAAAAGGGATCTGCAAGATATTGAACAATGAAGCGGTGAACGACGGTGGGGGCATCTACAGCTACAAAGCAACCGTGACGATCAGCAACGGCGAGATTTCCAGAAATTCTGTGCAAGCCGCGACGGGCGGTGGTATTTACACATATGATGACGCCCTGGATATTCGGGACACGACCGTTTCGCATAACCTTGCCGGGAAGGGGGGCGGGCTATACTTGAGAGGCGGTGCCGAGAAGAGCGACGCCGTGTTGGCTCGCGTCGATCTATTGGAAAATGACGCATACGGCTCCGGCGGCGGCGCGTACCTGGCGGGTGGCCGCGTTCAGCTGGAGGATGTCCGGTTCGAAAAAAACGAAGCCGAAAAGGATGGCAGCGGCATTTACAATGCCGGTACCCTTCGGGTGACAAGGGGGAATTTCACGGGAAACAGCTTTCTGTCCAGTGTATCCATGGGCAACGGCGGCGGCATCTCCAATGAGGGAGACGCGGACATCCGCGACAGCCTTTTCTTTGATAATCTGCTGGGACAGGGTGGTGGTCTCTTTAACACAGGTACGCTGCAAATCACGGGCTGTACATTTTCGCGTAACGGGGCAAGAGGAAACGGCGGAGCCATTTATAACCGATGCATCCAGGATGGCGTAAAGATCGTCAACAGCACGCTGTCGGGCAATATGACGGACGCCAAGGGGGGAGGAATCTTTAACGAAGGAACAACGGTTCACGTCCTCAGCAGCACGCTGTCGGGCAATACGGAATGGGGAAAAACGGGAAACATTTACAATGCGGCCGGCGAGGTGAAGCTGCAGAACACACTGATCGACGGCAGCCCGACCGGAAGCAACTGCACAGGGGTGCTCACTTCGCTGGGTTACAACCTCTCCAGCGACGCCTCCTGCCAGCTGACGCAGCCCACGGACCTTCCGAATACGGCGCCGCTCCTCGGGGCGCTGGCGGACAACGGCGGGCCCACCCAAACCCAAGCCCTGTTGGCTGGAAGCCCGGCCATCGGCAAGATCCCCAAGAATGTCAGCAGCTGCGGCACCACCGTCAGCACCGACCAGCGGGGAACGGCGAGGCCGCAGCCTTCGGCGGGAAATTGCGACATCGGGTCCTATGAGAAGAAGCCCATTTGGGGTTGGCCTCACTGGCCGAACTGGCCGGTACGGCGTTGAAATGGAGCAGGCGGGACGCAAGGCCGCCCGATGGGCGCGAATCTGAAAATCACCTTGACGGGGATGCTTCGATTCCCTATATTCGGCGCGTCCAAAGGAGTGCTGAACGAAGAATATCCATTAAAAGGAGATTGTGTGAAATGAAGAACTGGAAGAAACTGACCGTCTGCGTCTGCGCCGTCCTGCTGATGGGCGCCCTGTTCAGCGTGGCCGTTACGGCCGGCGGGCCGCCGCTGAAGGACAACGCCTGCGGGACCTGCCACAAGGACTACACCCCTCTCATGCCCCAGGTGCATCCCGATGTCGGCAAGGGAGCGGCCTGCATGTCCTGCCACGCCCCCGATCCCGCCAAGCAGGACGCAACGAAGTTTTCAACGGCGGTCCACAAGGTGCATAAGAACGGGAAGGCGAATCTGGAGTGCTCGGCCTGTCATGCCCTGTAAGCGGCGGCAGTTCGGCGTCCGGAAGCGTCTCAAACGAAAAAGCGTCCGCCGTTATTCGCCGGTCCAGATCCAATCGGCCAAGCGGGATCTGTCTTTCGCGGGCTGGCTCCGCCAGACGGCGAAGCCGGTGACGACCGCAACCTTGAGCGACGGGTGGTTTTTCCGAAGCTGGTAGGGCACGCCGAGGCGGTAGTCCGAATGGAAATGGCCGCAGCAGAAGAGGATGCGGCGGTCCAGGAAAGGCTCCAGCGAGGCCGCCATGACGGCGTCCTTCAAGACCTGCGCCCGGTACAGCCCTTCGACGTCCATGCCCCTCATCGGGGCGGCATGCGGCATTTTGCGAATCTCCGCCGCGAAGCGATCGTAATACTCCCGCGAATCAAAATGAACGGCGCGCGGGAAACCGGCGCGTTCAACCCCCGCCGCCTCGGCGAAGATCCCGCCGCCCCGAGCGGCGGCCGCCGCTATCCTGCGCGGCGCATTGGCCGCGATGACGGGAAGCCCCCGTTCTTTCGCGAATTCGACGAGCGGCCGGTATGCCTCCCGGTAGTTCGGCCAGGGACGGGCGCGGTCCAGAAACACGCTCTCGGGGATCGTTCCCAGGAAATAGGCATCCAGATCGTCCTGGACATCGCGCTCGAACATCTCGAGGGCCAGCGCGATGTTCGGGTCCAGACCGGCAAGTCCCGAAAGAAGCGCCAGTTCCCCCTCATGATCAGTCTGCGAGTCGTGCCGCTCCCCGAAGAAGATGATCCGGTATTCCAGAAGCGCCGCAAGGGCCTCGTGCAATTCCAGTTCTCTTCCTGCGCCGGTCATACAGCGTGTCAACGGGACCTCTCCGGGTAAAAAATGGCTTGAAAGGATGTTCATTGCCGAAGCGGTCCGTCATTTTAGGCAGCCCTGCGATGGCGGATCAAGGGGTAAATGCATGGACGTCAACGATGTGCCTGTTTTTGTTTGACAGGACTTTGCTTTTCATGTAGGCAAGGTCTGCAAAGCGATGTCTCAAGCCCCGTGAATCCATCCCAAAATAACGAATCAGGAGGTAAACCCATGACGCACCGTTCAACCCGTTTGAGCCGCTGGATCCTGCTACTGGCCGCGGCATGCATGCTGCTGGGCTTCGGGCCCGGAGCGGAATCGGCCCTGGCCGCCGAAAAGGTCATCAAGATCGGCACCATCTTTCCCCTGACGGGCCCCGTCGCGCTGGCTGGACAGCGATGCAAGGCCGCGGTGGAGACGGCAGTGGAGATCCTCAACAACAGGCATCCTGAAATCAAGGTTCCGCTGGCGGACAAGAAGGGCTGGCTCCAGGGCTACAAATTCGTGCTCGTTCACACCGACAGCCAGGGCAAGCCCGACGTGGGCAAGGCCGAGGCCGAACGCCTGATCAACCAGGAAGGCGTGTGGGCGCTCATCGGATCCTACAACAGCTCGGTGAGCATGCCGGCGAGCTTCGTGGCAGAACGCGCCAAGAAGATCTTCATGTGCGGCGCCTCCAGCTCCGCGGCCCTGACCCAGCGCAAGGGCATGAATTTCTTCTTCCGCACGGCGTCGACCGACGAGGTCGAGTCCCAGGAGTTTGTCGATGTCCTGCAGTGGCTCAACAAGACCCAGAAGAACGCCAACATCAAGTCGCTCGGCATTATCTATGAGAATTCCGTGTTCGGCAAGCACGCCGCCGAGGAGGCCAAGAAGGCGGCGGCCGCCGGCGGGTTCAAAGTCGTGGCCGACGTGCCCTTCAATCCCGGCGCCACGAACCTCGACAGCGAGGTCCAGACCCTGAAATCCAAGAATCCCGATGCGATCTTCGGGGCCGTTCTGGGCGCGGACTATGCCCTGATGGTCAAGACCATGAAAAAGATGAGTTGGATCCCCAAGGCGTCCCTCAACTACTGCAGTGGATACCAGGACCCGGTGATCGCCAAGCAGCTCGGCGCCGACGCGGACTTCTTTATGGGCTCCACCGGCTACTCACCTGAGTTTGCGAGCCTGATGCCCGCCGTGGCCGAAGTGGAGAAGATCTTCAAGACGAAGACCGGCGGCGTGCCCTACGACAGCGACAGCATCCAGGAAACGATCGCCATGCTGGTCCTGGCCCAGGCCATCGAGAAGTCCAGGAGTCTCGACCCTGAAGTGGTGGCCAAGACCCTGTACGCCAATACCTGGCCCTCCCCGCTGTCCCTGAGCGGGAAGGTGGCCTTCGTTCCGGGCGGCCAGAACAAGCACGCCCTGAGCATCGTCACCCAGCTGCAGGGCGGCAAGTACAAGAGGGTGTTCCCCACGGAGAAGGCGGACACGAAGCCGATCTTCCCCATGAAGGCGTGGGACAAGCGCTGACGACCGCGCCGGATCCTTCGCGAACTGAGCCGGTGCCGGGGTCTTCGGGGCCCCGGCACTTTTTTTAACGCCCGATTTTCCATGGACACTCTGCTTCAGGTTCTTCTGGACGGCATGCTCAACGGCATGCTCTACGCACTCGTGGCCGTCGGACTCTGTCTGATCTGGGGCGTCATGGACGTCATCAACTTCGCCCACGGCGAGTACGTGATGATCGCGATGTACCTCACGTACTGGCTGGGTTTCCTGGCCCATGTGGATCCGCTCGTCTCGATGTTCGCGGGCGGCCTCTTTATCTTCATTCTGGGGGCCCTGACCTATCGCCTGATCATCAAGTACACGATCGGCAAGCCGCCGCTTTCAGCCCTGCTGGCTACCTTCGGGCTCGCGATGCTGCTGAAGAACCTGTGTCTCAACCAGTTCACCCCCAACTACCGCATCCTCTCGGACACATGGCTGGGCGACAAAACGTTTCAGCTCGGGGCGCTGATCGTGCCCGTCCCGCAGCTCGTCACGGCTGTGATTGCGCTCATCGTGATCGGGCTGGTCTTTGTCATGATCCGCAGCACCCGGTTCGGCTGGGCCGTCCAGGCCACCGCCATGGACAAGGAGGCCGCGGAGCTGATGGGCATCAACACGGAGCGCATCTATCTGTTGGTCTTCGGCATCGGCGGCGCCACCGTCGGCATCGCCGGAGGCATCATGCCCACCTACCTGGCCGTGCACCCCGAGGTGGGAACCATGTTCAGCCTGATCGCCTTCGTCTGCGTCGCCATGGGCGGATTCGGCAGCATCCCGGGGGCGCTGGTCGCGGCGCTGCTCATCGGAATCGTGGAGGCCCTGGGCGGCTACTATATCGCACCGGTCTTCAAGTACGTCGCCGTCTTCGGGCTCTATCTCGCGCTTGTCCTGCTGCGGCCCAAGGGCATTTTCGGGTGGTAACCTCATGAATCACCATGCGCTGAAGCGAAAAGACCTCTTCTGGCTCGCCTTCGTGGGGATCGCGGCCCTCGTGCCGCTCTTCCCGGCGATTGCCGCCAACTCCTTTCTCATGCACGTGCTCATCCTGATCCTGCTCTACGCTTGCATGGCCCAGGCCTGGAACATCATTGGTGGCTACGGTGGACAGACCTCATTCGGCCACGCCGTGTTTTTCGGGATCGGCGCCTACGGCGCGGGCATGGCCGTCGTAACCTACGGCTTGAGCCCCTGGCCCGGGGCGCTTGTCGGCATGCTGGCGGCTGCCGTGGTGGCCGTGCTCATCAGCTACCCCTGCTTCAAGCTCTCGGGCCACTACTTCGCCATCGCCACCTTCGCCATCGTGGAGATCTTCAACCGGATGTTCCTGGTCTGGTACTGGGTAGGCGGCGCACTGGGCCTGGATTACCCGCTCGTGGAGGAGGGCTTCAAGAACCTGATGTGGTACGACAAGAAGACGGGATATTTCTACTGCGCGCTGGCGCTGTTCGTGATCGTCTTCGGCATCGTGCGGTTCATCGAAGGCCACCGGTTCGGCTACTACCTTCGGGCGGTGCGCGCCGGGCAGGAAACGGCCGAGTCGCTCGGCGTCAACAGCACGGCCGTCAAGCTTGCTGCCATGGCCCTGTCGGCGGCCCTCGCGGCCCTGTGTGGCGCCTTCTTTGTGCAGTACAACCTGCGCGTCGATCCGGGAATGGTCATGTCGCTCGACATGTCGATGAAGTTCGTGCTCGTCACGATCCTCGGCGGGGCGGGGACGCTGGCGGGGCCGCTGCTCGGCGCCGCGGTGCTCATCCCGCTTCAGGAGTACACCCGGGCGATGTGGGGCGGCCTGGGCGGCGGGGTGGATCTCATCATCTTCGGCTTCCTGATCATTCTGATCATCATCAAGCAGCCCTCGGGCATCACGGGCGTTGTCCGCGACCTGGTCAACCGCTACCGCCGGCGGACGGATGCCGCGAAAGGAGGGGCTTCCCTTGGCACTGCTTGAAGTCCGGGAGGTAACCAAGAAATTCGGGGAGCTCGTCGCCAACGATCGCGTGAGCTTCACCGTCGAGGCCGGGACGATCGTGGGTCTCATCGGGCCCAACGGCGCCGGCAAGACGACGCTGTTCAACTGCGTCTCCGGCCTATACCCCGTGACGTCCGGGCGGATCGGCTTCGACGGCAACGATATCACGGGGCTTCCCTCCTGGCGAGTCGCCCGCATGGGTGCGGTGCGCACCTTCCAGGTGGTGCGTCCGCTCAAGGACATGACGGTGTACGACAACGTGCTGGTGGGCGCCTTCCTGCAGGGGGCAAGCGGCGCGCAGGCCCGGAAGACGGCCGAGCGCTGCGTCGGGATCTGCGGCCTTACCGAGTTTGCCGACAAGCCCTCGGCCGATCTGCCCATCGGCGTCAAGAAGCGCCTCGAGCTTGCCCGGGCCCTCGCGACCCGGCCCAAGCTGCTGATGCTGGACGAGGTCATGGCGGGGCTCACCTCAACCGAGGTCAATACGGCACTTGCCTTGATCCGCAGCATCCGCGAGGAGGGCACGACGCTGCTCATCGTCGAGCACATCATGGAGGCCATCATGCCGATCGCCGACAAGGTGGTGGTGCTCGACGGCGGCATCAAGCTCGTCGAGGGCCCCCCGGACGAGATTACCCAGGACGAACGCGTGATCACCGCCTACCTGGGCGAGAAGTACAGCCGGCGCATGCAGGCCCGGGAGGGGAGGCAAGCCGATGGCTGAACCGATCCTGAGCCTGGTTGACGTCCATGCGGGCTACGACGGGGTGCCGGTGGTGTTCGGCGTGTCTCTGGAGGTCATGCCGGGGGAACTGGTCGCCGTTGTCGGGGCCAACGGCGCCGGCAAATCCACGACGCTGCGGAGCATCGCAGGCCTCAACAACCCCATTCAGGGCTCCATCCGCTTTGCGGGGCGGGACATCTCACGCATGCGCGCCCACCAGACCCTTGCCCTGGGCATCAGCTACGTGCCCGAAGGTCGCCGGGTCTTCCCCAAGCTCTCCGTCGCGGAGAATCTCTCGCTGGGGGCCTATACGGAAAAGTCGGCCGCCGAGGTCCGGCGGCGCCTCGACGAGATGATGCAGCTTTTCCCGGTGCTGCGGGAGCGCTCGCGGCAGACCGCGGAGACCCTGAGCGGCGGGGAGCAGCAGATGCTCGCCATCGCACGCGGCCTCATGTCGCGCCCGAAGCTGCTCATGCTGGATGAGATGTCGCTGGGACTCATGCCGACGCTGGTGGAAAAGATGATGGACACCATCTCCACCATCAACCGCGGCGGCGTCACTGTGCTGCTCGTGGAGCAGATGGTGCAGGAGGCCCTCGAGATCGCCCATCGCGGCTACGTGCTTCAGAGCGGGAAGATCGTCCAGTCCGGCGCCGCGCGCGAACTCCTCGATTCGGACGAGGTCCGCAAGGCCTACCTGGGGATGTAAGGACATCCGTTCTCGAAGAACAATTCGTCCTCGATCCGGATGCATCCCGTTACACTCTGAGCGGCGGGGCAGCGGGTGATGTAATCGGGAAGCACGCTTTTGCGTCGTCCCGCCTGTCTTCGGGCGCCTTCATGTGAGATTTGACCCGGATGGCGGTGATTTTGAGGGTGCCGCCGGCATTTTCGATATCCCCTGCCACGCTGGCCTCGCAGAGGGATTCGGGCGTGGGAATCTTTTTTCCGGCCGGATGCAGGCGGCTACATCAGGTAGGCCTGGAGGTCCCGGTAGCTCTTGAAATCCGCGT
>MTKZ01015986.1_pt1 | contig 25642 bp, 22 predicted proteins | sample 1042781 | NCBI WGS metagenome assembly MTKZ01 (sample SAMN06212207, study PRJNA360539) | anaerobic digester metagenome | biome: Wastewater treatment plant; material: sludge; isolation source: anaerobic digester fed with sludge from wastewater treatment plant | place: Denmark: WWTP Viborg ... | reverse complement strand
CCCATAGGCGCTAACTTAGGCTTTGAACCTTAACAACAGACAGACGGAGGACCTCTTGGTATAGCTGTTAGGTGCAAACCAAACCAGCTCCAGGAGGTCCCATGACGGAGTCTACCACAGGTGCTTTGGCTACCGGCGATGATCTTGTCACCGCGCTCGGCAGTGAAGAGGCCAGTTGGCAGGAACTGGTAGGCCGACTGCCTCAGGATCTGGACGCCAGTGCGAAGGCCAGCGGAGCGTTGCTCCGCCGGCGCGAGATCCGTTGTGCAACTGATCTCTTACGCATGGCGTTCGCCTACGCCGTGTGCGACTGGCCTCTGCGTCTGGTTGGGGCCTGGCTGGCAACGTTAGGTCTGGCCCAGATGTCAGACGTGGCGATTCTCAAACGTCTCCAGCAGTGCCACCACTGGCTAGGCCTGTTGGTGGTCCAGTTTTTGCAGCAGCGCTGCGTCTGGCTAGCTGAGCCGCAGCGGGTGCGTATTCGCATTGTGGATGCCAGCCAAGTGGCCGATGCGGGACACCGCAACTGGTACGTGCATGCCTGCTTCGACCTTGGCGCCGGCTGTCTGGCCGGCGTTGAGGTCACGGACGCTCACTCGGGCGAAAGCCTCGTCCGCTTCCCAGGCCAGCCGAGTGACATCTACCTGGCCGATCGTGGGTATGCACATGCCAAGGGGCTGGGCAGCCAGCTGGCCCGCGGCACGCGACTAGTGGTGCGCTGTCATTGGCAAAACCTGGCCCTTCAGCAGGAGGACGCGAGCTCCCTGGACGTGTTGAACTGGCTGAGGAGCAGCGCAGCCAGTTCTTTCAACCAGCCCATCGAGCGAGCAGTGTGTCTGCCGACGCCCTCCGGTCGTTTCAGTCTGCGGCTGGTCGTCGCCGCCCTGCCTCAGGAGGCCCTGGAACGGGCCCGCCAAAGAGTGCGCGAAAAAGCGCACAAGAAGGGCCGCACCCCCAGTCAGGACAACCTGTTTGCCTGTGCCTTCATCCTGGTTCTAACCAACTTGCCAGCTGACAGTTGGTCAGCCTCTCAGGTCCTGGCGTTATACCGGCTGCGCTGGCAGGTGGAATTGCTCTTCAAGCGTTACAAGAGCATCTTCCAACTGGACCACTTGCGGGCACATCACCCGCAACTGGTTCAGACCTATCTGCTGGCCAAGTTGCTGGCCGCCCTCTTGGCCGACCAACTGCTGCTTACCACGCGGGAACTCGTCCCCGAGTGGTTCACGAGCCTGGAACGACCAGTGAGCCTCTGGCGGCTCAACCACTGGGTCTGGGCCCAGCTTCACCGCTGGGTGCAAGGCCCGATCACCTGGGCCCAAATCCTGGCGGTCGGTCCTCGCCTCCAGCGTTACCTGTGCGATCCACCCAGGCGTCGGCCACAACAACTGGCCAGCGCCCAGTCCTTCCTATCCCGTCTGTCTAGTTGTTAAGATGCTTATGCTTACCCATAAGTTAGCGCCTATGGGATTCTGGTCCCCTCCCTCTATTGTACCATCGAGCGCCTGCACTTGTATGTAACTTCAGTCGCTTCACCGACTGTATCGGGACGGAGCGCTGGCTTGGCCGGCGCCGGATGGGATCAGATGATCTCCAGCTCGCGCAGCTTGCTCTCCGGCACGACGCCGTTCTCCCAGCCGCGCGCCTTGTAGTAGTCTGCCAGCATCTTGTCTAGCTCGCAGACATGTCCCTTCGAGCCCTGGAATTGCGAAGGTTCAGTCAGGAAGCGCTGCGGCAGGGTATCGTCTTTGCCGTCGAAGCCATTCAGGTTGTTGTAGTAGCGTTCAAGGTTGTAGACGCGTTCGCCCAACTTGAGCAGGTCGGCGGCAGTACACGGGGCGCCGGTGATGGCCTGGAACTGCATGGCGAACGTGTCGAGCGACTCGGCGAAGGTGCTGAATTTGCACACATCCAGGCAGTCAGTGGCCGTGTGGACGTTCTGGAAGATCATCGCCAATTCGCCTTTCCCCTCCCATGCCAGCGGGTCCGTCTTGCCGTTCACCCCCAGAACATTGCCGGCGACTTCTGCAGCAGGCGTGTAACCTCGCAGGTGGCACGCGCCGCGGTTTGAAGTTGCGTATCCAACGCCCATACCTTTGATGCCACGCGGATCATAGGCTGGAATGCCCTGGCCCTTGACGTGCATGCCCAGTTCCGGATGGCCCAGCAGCGCGGCTGCCTTGCCAGTGCCCTCGGCGAGGGTGTCACCTATGCCCTCGCGGAAGGCAATCTTGCGCATCATCTCAACCATGCCCGCCCCGTCGCCCCAGCCGAGCGACTCGGAAACATAGCCGCGTTGCGAACACTCCATGTACATGGCGAGCACAGTGCCGATTTCGATCGCATCAAAACCCCAGTCATTGGCCCGGTCAATGCAGTAGGCGACCAGACCCGCGTCGCTGTTGCCGCAGAAGGCGCCCACGGACCACGCCGGCTCGTACTCGACGCTCTCCATGTGGACCTTCCACGGACCTTCCTTAACCTCGACCTCTTTCTTGCAGGCAACAGGGCAGGCATGGCACGTGGGGTCGTTTACCAGAATGTTGTCCTTGACCCACTCGCCGCTGATCAATTCGTGCTCGGGGAAGTAGGTATCCTGGCCGTTTCGTGTCGGCATGGCACCGATTTCGTTGCTCATGTTCATGAGCACATTGGTGCCGTGTACGCTCAAGCCTCCCTTGCGTGGAGACGTCACGAAGTCGGGATGGCTGAGCTGAGCCAGGGCCGTCTTCTGAGCCTGCTTGAAGAGGTCCTTGTCGGCCGGCCGCGGCCGGTCGGCGTGCTTCCCCTTGATGACGATGGCCTTCAGGTACTTGCTGCCCGCCACGGCGCCTGTGCCGCCGCGGCCAGAGGACCGGTCGTTTTCGTTCATCCAGCAGGCGAACTTGACCAGATGCTCGCCGGCCTGGCCGATGCTCAGAACGCTGATATCTTTGTCGCCGTGACGTTCCTTGAGCGTCTCGATGGTCTCGTGTACGCCCATGCCCCAGAGGTCGCTTGCCGGGTGCAGGGTGATTTCGCCGTTCTCGACGATCGCATACACCGGGGTCTCAGCCTTCGCCTTGAAGACGACGCCGTCCAGCCCGGCCCATTTGAGACGTGCGCCGGACCATCCGCCATGATGTGAATCTGTGACGGTGCCGGTCAGAGGCGACTTGGTCACGAAGGCAATTCGCCCGCTCAGGTTGACGTCAGTGCCGCTCAGCGGTCCGGTCATGAGAACCAGGATATTCTCGGGCGACAGCGGCTCTACCAGCGGGCCGTTGTCGAAGACATACTTTACACCCAGGCCGCGCGCGCCGATGTACTTGCGCGCATCTTCGTCCGCGATCGGTTTGTACTCGACCTGGCCCGTGGTCAGATCGACCCAGGCCACCCGATTCTTGTAACCACCTAGGTTCATTGATTCACCTCCTCGTGTGTGGGCGTTGCGATGGGTTGGTGATCGGTTGAAGCCCCGGCAGAGGCCTCTGCCGAGGGCAATAAAAAGCCGGGGGCCGCTATGATGACCTTACATAGCGGCCCCCGGCGCATTGGACGACCTGAGGATCAAATTGGATTTGCATCCCCGGGCCCTGCTCTCTTAATGAGAAGAGTAGGTCTCGGAGTTTCATCTTTGAAAATTCGCAGAACACCCAAGGTGCAAAGTACCTTAGGTCTTATATTCTACACTACCCATGGTTGCCGCGCAAATTCCAAAAAACCGTATCACTCTCAGATCTTTTTACAGGCCCCTGAAATGACGCTGAAACTCATCGCCGACCGCAGCTTCAACGGCCGTCGCGAAAATATTGAAACGCGCGATGAGGTTCTGGCCAATGGGAGTGACAACCGCTCCCCCACCGCCCGCGCCGCCGACGTGGCGCTCAACCAGGTGCACGCCCAACCCCTCTTCCATTTCTTCGAGGCGCTCCCATGCGAGTCGATACTGCACGCCCATCCGTTCGGCAGCGGCGCTGATCGATCCGGTCGCCTCGATCGCTTCCAGCAACTGCACGCGCCAGCGGCTGAGCACCACACGGCCGCCATGTTCGATCCATAGATTGGCATGCGGTGCAAGATCGACGAGACTGTTGATGTTCACGGCGTCGCCTCCCATATTTCGAATTCATTGACGCAGTTGTACCGCCATGCTACAATTTCCGCAACTCAATGGACTATTGTGCTTCACTTTGCCCGGTTGTTCCGCTATCTGGCTGTAACCTGCTCGATCGGCGTCATATCTAACATGGCGGGTGACTTCATATTGAGGAGGGATCCAGGACATGGCGTTATTGAACGCACAGATCCGCAAGGACGTGCAGCAGGCGCTTGCTGACGTGAAGACTCCGGTGACTTTCAAAGTCTTTACCCAGGAGATCGAGTGCCAGTATTGCAAGGAGACACGCGAACTTGTCGAAGAGGTCGCAGCCTTGTCCGGCAAGCTTTCCGTTGAGGTTTACGATCTGGTCAAGGATCAGGCCATCGCGGAAAGCCTTGGCGTCGACAAAGTTCCGGCCGTCGCAGTGATCGGAAAGAAGGACTATGGGATCCGCATGTTCGGCATCCCATCGGGCTACGAGTTCGGCAGCCTGATCGAGAGCATCAAGCTCGTCTCTGAAGGTGAGTCGGGTCTCTCCGCCGAAACCAAAAAACAGGTCGCCAAGCTCACCAAGCCGGTGAAGATCCAGGTCTTCATCACCCCTACCTGACCGTACTGCCCGCGAGCCGTGTTGCTCGCGTACCAGTTAGCGATGGAGAGCGATCTTATCCAGGCGCACATGGTCGAGGTGATCGAATTCCCCTTCCTGGGCAACAAGTACGACGTCATGGGTGTCCCTCGCACCGTGATCGACGAAACGATTCACATCGAGGGTGCGGTGCCCGAGTCGATGTTCATGCGCGACTTCGCGAAGCTGTTGAATTAGGCGTTGGAGAGACAGCGCCGCTCCGTATGCGAGCCGGCGCTGTCGTTTGCCAGGCATTGTAAGCAAGCTTTTTGACGCACCCTATTGCCTTGCTCTATATTTGTGCGGTGAATTGGCGGGATTCGCGCGGCACGACTCTGTGGCGCGCAAGCACAACCGGTAGGAGGGCACAGTGACTACGCCAGCAGAGGCAACCAAACCCGCAGCCGCTAAGGGCGGCGGACTCGCCGGTATGGTGGTGGCTGACAGCAGCATTAGCTTCGTGGACGGAGCGAATGGCATCCTCGAGTATCGTGGCTACGATATCCGGGTATTGGCCGAGCACAGTACGTTTGACGAAGTCGCTTTTCTGCTGTGGAACGGCCACCTGCCCACGACCCAGGAATTGGATGAGATGAAGCGGCAATCGCGCGCTTGCCGGTACATGCCGCCCGAGATCCTTGCGGCGCTGCGCAATATGCCGCGCAACGCCGACCCCATGGCCGTCATGCGCACGGCGACATCGATGCTGGCGCATTACGATCCTGAATCCGAGGACAACACGCCCATTGCACACCAGCACAAGGCATGTCGTCTGTTGGGTCAGATTTCGGGCGTGCTTGCAGCTTACGAGCGCCTCCGCCGCGGTGAAGAACCGGTCAAGCCGCGCATGGATCTGGATCATGCGGCCAACTTCCTTTGGATGCTGACGGGAGAGGATCCTGACCCGAAGGCGGCCAAGGCGTTGGATCAGTACCTGCTCCTGCTGGCCGAACACGAACTCAACGCATCGACCTTCACTGCGCGTGTCATTGCCTCGACCGGATCCGATCTGCATTCAGCCATTACCGGCGCGATGGGTGCTCTGAAAGGTCCCGCGCACGGCGCAGCAGTGCAAGAGGCAATGGAGCAGTTCCTCGAGGTGGGCACCCTGGAGAACGTTGAGGCATGGTTCCGCAGCCTGCAGGGCACAGGCCGTCGCGTGATGGGCATCGGACACCGGGTCTATAAGGTGAGGGACCCGCGGGCGGAGCCGTTGATGAAAAACGTCCTGGCCATGGTCGAGGCGACCGGCGAGCGCGAGTGGTTCGATATCGCGCGGAAGCTGGAAGCACTGGCCATGGAAGACGAGTATTTCCGTTCCCGCAACCTGAGCGCGAACGTTGACTTCTATTCCGCTCCGCTGCTCTACTCCATCGGCATTCCGGTGGACGCTTTCACCTGTATGTTTGCGATGAGTCGTATTGTCGGCTGGACTGCGCACGTCTACGAGCAGCAGGCCAACAACCGCTTGATTCGCCCGCTATCCTNNCACAAGTGCCGGGCACTTCGCAAAGGCCCGGCACTTATACAAGAAAATAGTGCCGCGGCGAGTGCCCCGCACTCGTGTCGCCACTAAATCCAGTGCTGCTGCTTGGCGAAGTGCTTCAGCTCATCCCGGAACTGCGGGGCAGCGATGTTCACCAATGCGTGGACGCGCTCGCGCACGCTCCGAGCAAACAGGTCCGCCATACCATATTCCGTGACGATGTAGCGCACGTGATTGCGCGTGGTCACCACGCCCGCACCGGGCTTTAGCATCGGCACGATCCGGCTAACCGTTCCGTCCTTTGCGGTCGCGGGCAGCGCTATGATCGGCAACCCGCCCGGTGAGCGCAGCGCGCCGTACATGAAATCCATTTGGCCCCCCACCCCACTGTAGAACAGCGTGCCAATTGAGTCCGCGCACACCTGCCCCGTGAGATCCACCTCCAGCGCCGAGTTGAGCGCGACCTGCTTGTTGTTCTGCGCGATCACGAACGGATCGTTGACGTAATCCTGTGGGTGAAACTCGAACAGCGGGTTGTTGTCCATGTAGTCGTACAGCCGCTGCGAGCCCAGCGCAAATCCGGCAACGCATTTCCCCTTGTGGATCGTTTTCGCCGCGTTGGTGAGCACCCCGGCCTCGATCAGCTCGATCACCCCATCGGAGAAGAGCTCGGTGTGCACACCCAGGTCCTTCTTGTCTTTCAGGTACAGCAGCACCGCGTCAGGGATTTCGCCGATGCCCATCTGCATGGTCGCGCCGTTGGGTATCAAATCAGCGATATTGGACGCAATCTGCTTCTGCAGCTCTCCCGGCGAACCCATCGGTACCTCGACGATGGGATAGCTCACCGGCACGATGTGCGTCAGCCGGCTCACGTGGATGAAGCTGTCGCCCAACGCACGCGGCATCTGGTCGTTCACCTCAGCAATGACAATATCGGCGGATTCAGCGGCTGGCTTGGTGAGCCCCACTTCGACGCCGAATGTGCAGTAGCCGTGCTCGTCCGGTGGAGAGCAGTGGATCATCGCGACATTCGGCTTAAGGAGGCTAGGCTCTCGCAATGCGCGTGGGATCTGGCTCAGGAAGATCGGAGTGAAATCCGCTCGCCCTTCGTTGACGGCCTTGCGCACGTTGTGGCTGATGAACAGAGAGTTGACGCGCAGGTGTCCTTCCATCTCCGGCTCGACATACTCGGCAGGGCCGATCGTCAGGACCTGGACGATCTCGACGTCTTCCAACACCGGCGCCCGGCGAACGAGCGCCCCCAGAAGCTCCTTAGGGACACTGCAGTTGCCTGTCATGAAGATGCGATCGTGCGATTTGATGGCCTGAACCGCCAGATCGGCGGAACACAGCTTGGAGTGGTAGGAGGGCGCTCTCATTCGGCGCCTCCGAGCGACTCGCGCAAGGCTGGATGTACGATCTTACCGTCATAGGTGTTCAGCCCATGTCGCAGGACCCGGTCGCTGGTCAGCGCCTGGTTCAGGCCCCGATTAGCGATTTCCTGGATATACGGCCAGGCGGCATTGTTGACCGCGTGGGTCGTCGTTCGTGCGATCACCCCGGTCATGTTCGGAACACAGTAGTGGATCACGCCCTCTTCAATATAGGTTGGGTTTTGGTAGGTAGTGGGCCGGCTTGTCTCGACGCAGCCGCCCTGGTCGATGGAGATATCCATGATGACGCTGCGCGGTTTCATGGTGCGCACCATTTCGCGCGTCACGACATGGGGTGTGCGGGCACCGGGGATGAGCATCGCGCCCACCAGGACATCCGCGCGCTTGACGGCGCGCGCCACGTTGAAGTCATAGGCCACGATAGTGTCCGCCGCGCACCCGCGCTCTTCAAGTTCCTGCAGGCGGCGCACATCCGCGTCCATGACAGTCACGTGTGCGCCCGCGGCCCTGAACATGCGGGCCGCGTTCGCGCCAACGATGCCTGCGCCCAGGATGATCACTTTCGCGGGCGGAACACCGGGCACGCCTCCCAGCAAGATGCCATGGCCGCCTTCGTTGTTTTGTAGTAGTTGGGCCGCGATCGAGGCGATCATGCGGCCAGCGATCTGGCTGGCCGCAGCCAGGACGGGCAGATGCCCATGCCCATCCTGGATGGTCTCATAGGCAATCGCCGTGATCTTGCGCTCGAGCAACAACTCGACTTTGCGGGGGTGGGCAACGGCAAGGTGCAGGAATCCGCACAGCGTCTGACCCTGGTGCAGCAGCTCAAATTCGGGCAGCAGCGGGCGCGAGACCGTCAGAATCATATCGGAGCGACCGTAGACTTCTTCGGTGGAATAAACGATCTGAGCGCCGGCACTGCGGTAACGCTCGTCGTCGAATCCGCTCCCTTGCCCGGCGTCGCGCTCGACATAGACGCGGTGGCCCTGGTGCGTCAGGATTTCCACCCCCATGGGCGTCAATCCTGCACGATAGTCAAAAGGACGTTTTTGCTTGGGGATTCCGATGTCCATGAATTCCTCCTCTTTGAGGTGATCGTCTTGTGAATGCAATCAACTCGGAGCCGGCGTCACCCATCCAGCCAACGGCGGATCGCATCCGTCACGGCTGCAGCATCGGCAGGCAGTTCCACCGGTGGGTTGCGCAGCCGTGAATCGACATCCGCGAGCGTTCCTTCGTGGTAGCCGACTTTGAACTCACTGAACTTCAGGCCGTGTGCGGTGGAAATCACCACCACGCTTTGTCCCGGCTCAATCACACCCTGCACCGCCAGCTTGCGCGCGACCGCAAGCGCCACACCTGTGTGCGGATCGGCAAACAGCCCACGACGGTCGGCTAGGGCGCACGCATCCGCCAGCTCATCCTCGCTGGCCTGCTCCACGACGCCGTCAAAGTCGCGCAGGGCGACGACTGCTTTCTCATAGCTGACAGGATTCCCGATCCGGATGGCAGATGCGGCGGTCGAGCCTGCCATGACAGGCTCCAGTCGGTCAAACCCCCGGCGATACGCCAGGTACAAAGGATTGGCCCGTTGTGCTTGTGCTGCAGCCAGGCGCGGCAATCTGTCGATGAGGCCGAGCGCCTTCGCCATCGCCAGCCCCTTTGCCAGCGCCGAGATGTTGCCCAGGTTTCCTGATGGGAGGATGATCCAGTCCGGCACGCGCCAGTCGAGCTGCTGGATGATCTCAATGCCGACTGTTTTCTGGCCCTCCACACGAAGTGAGTTCATCGAGTTGGCCAGGTAGATCGAATCGTCCTGGGTGACTTCCTGGACAATCCGCATGCAGCCATCGAAGTCCGTGTCCAGCGCCAGGACGCGTGCACCATGCGCGATCGGCTGGATGAGCTGCGCAGTAGTGATCTTACCCTTCGGAAGAAATACGACGGTGGGGATGCCGGCTGCTGCACCGTATGCGGCCAGCGCGGCCGAGGTGTCGCCGGTCGATGCGCAGGCCATAGCGCGCACAGGTGTTTTTCCGGTCGCCATGATGTGGTTGACCGCACTCACCAGCACCGTCATGCCCAGGTCTTTGAACGAACCTGTGTGGCTGATTCCGCACTGTTTGATCCACAGACCGTCGAGTCCAAGATCGTCGGCCAGGCGCGGAGTGGGCAGAAGGGGCGTCCACCCTTCGCCGAGCGTGACTATGCGGTCCGGGTCGATCTGCGGCAGAACCCATTCCTGTTTTGCCCAGACACCCGAAGCCCTGCGCTGCGAGTCGAACAGGGCTCGCCATGTTTCACCGTTGCGCGCACGGGCCAGCGCGGCTTCATCGTGCGCCACTTCCAAAAGCCCACCGCACTTGGGACAGCGGTAGATCACGCTGAATACATCGTAGCGGCCTGCGCAACCGCGTACGCAGCGGTAGGAGGCCGTCAGGGGGGAGTCATGTTCTGTCACGTTCACATCCAATAGGCGAAGCAGTCCTACGGGCAACTGCTTGGTGCTGAGTCCCGAGAGGACGGCCTCCAGTGTAGCACCAGCAGTCCATTTGGGCAAAGCTGTCTGTTCTTGTGGGCACAAATGAAATGGGCTAGAATCGCTTGAAGGAGTTGAAAGGCAACCCGATGATGGACAACATCCAACAGCCGCTATTGACGCCCACCGACTTCGCGCGGTTCATTGCCGAGAAGCGGATCGACGCGCAGATTTTGCCTGTGGAGATCGAAACTCCCACTGTGCCCGCGGCCGCTGCGGCACTCGGTGTCCAGGCAGCGCAGATTATCAAAACGCTCCTCTTCCTCGTTAAGGAGGAGCCGGTTGTTGCGATTGCGAGTGGCGACACCATCGTGGACAGGCGGTCGCTGGCAGATCGGTATGGCGTGGGCAAGAAACAGGTCAAACTGGCAGATCCGCAGACTGTGGCCNNCTATCCTGTCGGCGGCGTGCCTCCCTTCGGACATGCTGTGTCAGCCCCCGTATTCCTGGATGAACGAATCCGCCTTTGGGACGTCGTCTTCGGTGGCGGCGGCGACGATCACACGCTGCTGCGGGTTCCGACTGCCGAATTGGCGCGCGTCACGCTTGGAGAATGGATCGTATTCCAGTAACTCAAAATTGTCCCTGCATCGTGCCCGCATATCCTGTCAGCTCGACATAGCCATTCCCGGACACCGCTTGTGAGCCTGCTGTTCCCGTAACCGAGACAGCACCTTCCCAGTATGCGTAGGATACACTCATCTCCTGGTCTAGGACGTACGGTGCTATGGCCAGGCTGAGCGCCGCCCCAGGGATGTCCAGCCGCCAACCCGAAGGGTACTCCGCGCCGGTGCGTGGACTGCGCCAACGGCCGGTGGGCTGGAGCGCAAAGTCACGGGCCCTGAGGCGCCGCGTCGATCCATCCATCGCAACCAACGTCCCGCCGGAGAAGGGATCGGAGCTTCCATCCGCACGGCGCAGTTGGAATACCATCAATTCCTGATTGTTGTCGAGTTGGATGCTGAACCAATCCCATCCGACCTGGTCACGACCCAATGCACTTGTGCTGTATTCGTGATCCATCCAACCCTGGCCGCTCACGACGAATGTCTTCTCCTGCACCGTCACTGTACCGGTCGCGGCCATTCGGGTAAGGCTGTAGTAGGCCGAGGCATTGGTCGGTTCTTCTCCCTTTTGCGAATATCCATGGTCGCCCTGCAGGATCGGGCCTTTCATGTCCGTTAGCGTTATGTCGAGCCGTACATGACCCGCGGCCGCAACAAGCCTTTCCGGCGGCTTACGATGCGGAGCCGCACCGTCCTCGATTGCTGGCGCGGCTGTGCTCGTCACCGACCAATCTTCCAGCCAGACGCGAAACGGCTCCGCCTGCGCGCCGGCAATGCCACCCGCGCCTCGCGCCAGCTTCTCAAAGGCGGTATGCTTTCGGCCCGCTACATCGGTCAAAGCGAAATGGGCCATATAGACCTGGTCTGCCGCCCAGGCGGATGTACGCTCCACGCGCTGACTCGGCGGCGCGAGTGCACGCCGAAAGAACGTGAGTTGATAACCGAACTGCTCGTCGCTTTCACTACGTAAGTTGCCCGTGTAGTACCACCATTCGGTCTGGTAGTCATTGTGCGGCCCGTGATCCTGCGGAAATTGCAGCACGATTCCCGGCTCCACGAGCGCAAATCCTGTTGGGTTCACCGGCACAGCCTCAGCCACCAGGCTCGCACGCAAGTCGCGTCCGCTGCGTGGCCACACCGCCCAAGTTGCGACCGCAAGGCCCACCACCGCGAGCGCGATCCAAATACGTCTCATTGGCCCCTCAAACCATCGATTCTCTGTAGAGCATCTTCACCGCCCCGATGCACTTCACTCGCCTCGCAGCGCCTCCGCAGCAGCTATGCGCCCCAGCCGAAGCGCGGGATAGGCGCCCGCCAACAACGCAGCCACCACTGCCAGTACGAGCGCCTGAGCAAAAACTGCCGGATTTGCAAAGAGCTGCATCGTCCACCCAAATGAACGCCGGTTGATGATAAAAATCAGCACGATCGCCAGTACCAAACCGGTTGGCATTGCCAGCAGGCCCGCCACTGTGCCCATCAATCCCGTCTCCAGGAATACCAGGCCACGCAATTGACCCACGGTCAACCCCACCGCACGCATCAGACCTAGCTCGCGTGCCCGTTCCAGTTGCAGCGAAAGCAGTGCAGCCAGGACGCTGATGAAAGCCACCAGTGCAGCCAATAGCTGCAATGCGCCTGTGATGGTGAAAGCCCGATCGAACACGGCGAGCGCCTCGCCACGGAGCACCGCATTCGGCCGTACGATGACGTCTTGAACGCCCGTCAGCGCATCACGCAGGCCGTCAACCGTGCGGTCGACATCTTCACCTGGGGCCAGGACCATGAGCACCGCAGTGACCATCGGGTCGTCCCAGTTTGCCCGGTACAGATCGAGCCCCATCATGATCGTCCCCTGACTGCTGGAATAATCGCGATAGATGCCTGCCACCGGAAAATCCCGGGGACCGTGGTCGGTATACAGGGTGACACTGGCATTGTGGGCTGGCAGGTTAAGGCGGTTGGCAAGCGGCTCGCTGGCCAGCACAGCACCGCTCTTGACAGCCTGGCGGACACCCTCACGCGTTCCATCCATCGAGACGAAGATCCTTGGCGCGGTGAAATCCTCATCGGACACGGCGGCAATGCCGATTGGCCCCTCGGGCGATGACACATCCGTCGATCGCAGGACATCCCAGCGTGTAACGCCCGGCCACGTGCTCACCACCTCGCTGACGCGAGGATCCAGTGGCGCCGGCGAGCGCGTGGCCGTCAACGCCGGAGCAGACACGTACACATCGCCCCACAGGGTCTGTCCCAGCCAGGCCTCAACCGTGGCGCGGAAGCTGCCCACCATCAAGCCAACGCCGATCGTCACAGAGACGGCCACCATCAGGGCTGCTACGGCGACTGTTGTCCGGCTGAGAGCGCCTGTCACGCTGCGCGGTGCCATCCGTCCTGGCGCGCCGAAGAGCGCGTTGGTGAGCGGCGCTATACTGATGTTGAAGATGAGCGTCACCGGAGGCGCCAGGAGCGCAAACCCTATCGTGAGCAGGAAGATGCCGCTGAAGCTTACGATGAGCGATCGAGTTGGCAGCAAAAGCAATGCTGCCCCGACTGCAAGGGACGCCAATCCGGCCAGTGAGATAGTTGGGATCAACCGGCGTGCTCGATCCTCCAGGCCGGAGCGGGTCAATGCCATGCGCGGTGGAACGGTGGATGCCTCCCATGCGGGTAGCGCTGCGGATGCTACCGTGGCGGTCAATCCCGCGAGCACGCCCTTGACAAGGCTCTCAGGTGGGATGACGATGCCGCGCACTGTCACCACGAAGTACAGGTCGTTGATCGTCTGCGTGACCATGCGCACTGCACCCTGACCGAGCATGATGCCGAGCGCCAGCCCCAACACAGAGCCCAGCAATCCCACCAGCGCGGCCTCTCCCAGCACTAACCATGTCACTTCCTGGCGGGTGACGCCCAGGCAGCGCAGGGAGCCGAAGAGCGGTCGCCGCTGCACTACCGAGAAGGTCATGGTGTTGTAGATGAGGAACATGCCGACCACGAGAGCCAGCAAGCTGAGGGCCGTCAGGTTGGTCCGGAACGCCGCGGTCATCTGTTCGACTGCGCCGGTACGCGCCGAGACGGCCACGATGCGTGCATCATCGGGCAATAACGCGCGGATCTGATTGAGGGTGGACGGGTCATCGGTTGGCACGATGAGATCGATATGGCTCAGCCGTCCGACCTGGCCCAGCACTTCCTGCGCGGTAGCAATATCCGCCAACACGATGCTTTCGAGCGCGCGGCGCGCCAGCCCGTCCTCGGGATGCAGCAGCCCGGCGATGAACCCGGCGGAAGGCCGGCCGGCCGAGCTGATTTCGAGCGTGTCGCCAGGGCTGAGATCGTAGTCTTCGGCCAAATCCTCGGAGATAAGCAGCGCGCCGGGCCGAGTCAGAAATGCGACTAGTTGGCCGACGTCGGCGGGGTTGTCTGCCGAACTTGCCTTCTCAGCTGTCAGATAGGAGCGGAACGGCTCGTCTGCGAAGGGATCTACCCCTAGCAACTGAATCGGCCGGTTGCCGAGCTGGGGGGATGTGATGTAATCCGTCACGACCGGTGCACTCACGATGACCCCAGCGGTGCGCAGGCGGATGTAGATCGTTTCGTCCAACCCGGCCGGTCCGCCGATGACCTGGTGAGTGGCCTTGCCCGCGATCGTGTCCGTGCTCAGGTCAAACGCGCGACTGGCCGCGCTGTTGGCGAGATCGATCGCCACCATCACAGCGATGCCCAGCATGATGCCGGAGATCATCAGCACGGTCTGCCACGGATGGCGCAGGAGGTAACGCCAGCCAACGTTGAAGAGCGTCTGGCTCATTGCTCCGGGCCACTGTCGTTTCGGGAGCTTCGCCCGGCGCCTGCGAAACGCGGCGCAGCAAGCCGAAAGGTTTTTGCACGCACCCCCACAGCAGCGGTAGCGAAACCCGGTTTTGCCGTAGGGTCGAACTCCAGCCTTCCATCGCGCAGGTGGTACACGCGGTCTGACCAGGCGGCTGATTCAGGACTGTGAGTGACCATCAGTAGGTTCTTGCCCGCCTGTCGCGTCAGCCGGTCCAGCAACGCCAGCACAGATTCTCCTGTAGTCTCGTCGAGGTTGCCGGTCGGTTCGTCGGCGAGCACCAGTTGCGGATCATGGACGAGGGCGCGCGCGATAGCGATGCGCTGCTGTTCGCCGCCCGAAAGTTTGTCCGGATACGCGCCTGCGCGATCCAGCAGCCCGACTGCATGGAGCAATGGCTCGGCCTGCTGGCGCGCGGCTTTCGGCGTTGCACCGTTCAGTTCCACCGGCAGGGTCACGTTTTCCATGACCGTCAGGGTGGGAATCAGGTTGAAAAACTGGAACACGAAGCCGATGTACCGGCGGCGGAACAGGGTGCGATCCCGCTCGCTCATGGCGGTCAGCTCTCGTCCCCCGATCCACACCTGGCCGCCATCGGGACGGTCGATCCCGCTGACGAGATTCAACAACGTGCTTTTGCCGCTCCCGCTGCGGCCGAGCAGCGCTACAAACTCGCCTCGACAGAAATCTGCGGAAGCATTCTGCAGAACGACCCGCCGCCGGTCACCTTCCTGGTAGGCTTTGGAGAGATCCAGGAGCCGCACGAATGGCATCCCCGCGTCCTCGGGCGCATTTCCGTTGTTATGAATGGAGTTTGGCTGGCGATTCATGTCACAAGCTTAACCGATTTTGGCGCGGCCGGCAGTAAGCCCCCCACCGATTAGACAAAGCTTGTACAGGCCTCTCATCCGTGACTTTCGTAGACGCGTCGGGTTGTGTATAATGCCGCAAAAGCGACCTTCAAAGGAGCCCACTATGCCACCGCCAGCCCGTGCACTCTTCTTGCTCTTCCTGGTTGCCTCGTGCATCGCCGCCTGTGCGCCTGTCCCGGCGCCGCCCCAGACGACGCCAATTCCGCTTCTCCCCGCTGCTACATTACCGCCTCCGACATCGGCTGCGCCACCCACGAGACCGGCGAAGCAGATCATCGGGCCCACGATCAAGCCGTCAGCGCAGACGTACGAAGCTGCGTTTGCCAGCTTCACCACCGAGGACTTCGCAGGCTCTGGAACGTGCGCAGCCTGTCACGTGCCGATGAAGGATCAGGCGGGCAATGAGGTCTCCACGCCGACGCATTGGCGTTCGACGATGATGGCCAATGCCAGCAAAGATCCGATCTGGCAGGCAAAGGTTAGCTCCGAGGTGAAACGCACTCCTGGTCTGCAGGCGGTGATCGAAGAGAAGTGTGCCACTTGCCACACGCCGATGGCGGTCACGCAGGCCGGCGTGTTGAGCCAGGATGTCGCACTGCTGGGCGATGGTTTCTTCGCCAAGACGCATCCGCTGTATGAAGCAGGCCGCGATGGCGTTTCATGCACGGTGTGCCACCAGGTCCAGCCGGATAACCTGGGGAAGACCGAAAGCTTCAGCGGAGGATATAAGATCGACACGGCAACCAACGCACCAGACCGCGAGCTATTCGGCCCCTATCCCGATCCCGTGGGCCAGCTTATGCAGGCGAGCACCGGCTTCAATCCCGTGCACGGGACCCACATGCAGACGGCGGAACACTGTGCGACCTGCCATAACCTGAAGACCCCTTACGTGGGTGCCAAGGGCGAGGTGCAGGGTGAGTTCCCCGAGCAGACACCCTACACCGAATGGCAGCTCAGTACGTTCGGTGAGACGAACGTCACCTGCCAGAACTGTCACATGCCGGCGGTTTCCGGTGGGGTGGTCATTGCCACCACCCCACCAGACCTGCCCCAACGCCAGCCCTTCTCGCAGCACTTTTTTGCTGGCGGCAACCAGTTCATGCTAGGGATCCTTAGCGAGAATGCAGCCGACATTGGCGTCACTGCTGAGGCGAGCCAACTGAGGGCTACGCACGTGCGCATCGCCGAGCAACTCGGCCGGGCCGCCACGCTGAGCATCGAGCGCATCGAGCAGGCCGGTGATACGCTGGACGTACAGGTGAAGGTCTCGACGACCACCGGCCACAAGTTCCCAACCAGCTTCCCTTCGCGTCGCGCCTGGCTTCACGTGACCGTTACGGATGAGGGTGGCGCGGTCGTCTTCGAGTCGGGCAAGCCCGCGGCGGACGGCACGATTGCTGGGAATGATGCGGACGAGGACGCGGCCAGGTACGAGCCGCATTATGATGTTNNCCGCATTATGATGTGATCGACGCCGCGGACCAGGTGCAGATCTACGAACCGATCATGGCCGACAGCGACGGCAATCTGACATACACCCTTCTCCGTGCTGCATCGTACTTGAAGGACAACCGGCTCCTGCCGGAAGGATTCGACAAGGAGGCCGCGCCGGCTGATGTGGCGGTGTATGGGAAAGCGGTCGAGGACGAGAACTTCGTGGGAGGAAGTGACCTGGTCACCTACAAAGTTCCTGTGGCCGCGGGGCCATTCACCGTCCATGTGGATCTTCTCTATCAGCCGATCTCCCACGGTTTCGTGGTGGACATGCTGTCCGATAAGACCGACCTGACCCAGCGGTTCGGTGGATACTACGATAAGGCCGACAAGACGCCATCACTCGTGGCGACGGTCGAAGGTAAAAGCAAGTAACAGCCAAACACGAAGCCGCACAGGTGGCTCTTGCCTGTGCGGCTTTGATCTCGTCTGAGTCATCTGTGCAACAGGCTGGGACAGAAGAGGGCGCCCGGCTCGTGCCAGGGCGTCCCCTGTGGGCATCCTTACTGGACGGTCACCGTCACTGCGGCGCGGCCAGCTTCAAAAGCCTTCCGGTTCAGCTCCACGTACCTGGCCGGCACGCGCTCGGCGATCACCGCAAGCCAGGTCTCGGCGGATAGCCCCGGCGCGAGGCCTCCATGCTCGATCTGAGCTGACAGCGCGCCAAGCAGCACGACGTTGGCCGCCCTGGCATTGCCCAGCCCGGTCGCAATTCGCTCGCCGTCGATGTACACGGCCTTGTCAGTCATCCGGCCGATCGCGCTGCGCAGCCGCTCGTCGTCCGGGTAGGGCTGGCCGCCGGATGTCACCGTGATCGGCTCGATCGCCTGCAGATTGACGACAACCAGGGCGCCACGGCGAAGCTGGCCCAGGTTGCGCAGCGCCTCCGCTTTTTCGAATGCCAGGTATAGGTCTACCTCGCCGGCGCCGACCAGGGGCGAGTAGACGACCTTGCCCCAACGCACGAAGCTCGTCACGCTGCCCCCCCGCTGCGACATGCCGTGGACCTCAGCCTGCTTGGCCTGGAAACCCGCGCGTAACCCGACATTGACCAGCACATCGCTCGCCAGGATCGTCCCCTGGCCTCCAACGCCCGCGAGGAGGAAATTGATCGTATCTGTCATCGTTGGGCTCCTCAATTCTCCGGCGGTCTGAATTTGATAGCATCGCGCGGGCAGATCTGCGCACAGACCTCGCAACCGGTGCAGGCTGAGGCATCGATGAGCGCCTTCGGCCTGCCTGTCTTTTCATCCAGCTCATCGCTCTTCAAGACCGCAGGACACCCAATGCGGAAGCAGAGCGTGCAGCCGTTGCAGACATCCGGGAGCACCTCCAGCGGCACCCAGCGTTTGCGCGCGGTGGGCAGCAGCGCACACTCTTCGCGGGTGATGAGCACGGCAGGCTCGTTAAGCTTCAGATATTCCTTGAGCGTTTTTTCGATCTCCTCGACCTCATACGCCGGCACGGTCCTGACGTGGCGGATGCCACATGCGCGCACCAGCGGCTCGATTTCAATCACCGGCGCCTCCTGCCCTTGCAGCGTGTGCCCGGTGCCCGGATTCTCCTGGTGGCCGGTCATGCCCGTCACCCGATTGTCCATGATGACCGTGACGATCGGCGCCTGGTTGTATGCCGCGTTGATGAGCGCGGGGATTCCGGTGTGGAAGAAGGTCGAGTCGCCCAACACAGCCACATGGTGCTCCGGGCTGCCGGCCTTGGCCGCACCGTGCGCCTGGCCGATGCTTGAGCCCATTGCCCCGCAGGTGTGGATGGCACTCAGCGGGGGGATCATGCCCAGGGTGTAGCAACCGATGTCGCCGTTAACCGGTACCTTGAGCTTGTTCAGCACGTAGAACGCGCCGCGGTGGGGGCAGCCGGGACACAACACCGGCGGCCGCGCAGGCAAGGGGCCGGTTTGCGCATCGACAAGCGGGACGTGGGCCGTGGCGGGCAGTAGCCCCGCGGTAATCGCTGCCTCGCGCACGACGCGTGGATCGAACTCACCAACGATCGGGAAGATGGACTTCCCTTCGCAGGGGATGCCCAACAGCTTGACTGCGTCTTCGATGAATGGGTCCAGCTCCTCGATCACGATCACCCGGTCGACCGATCCGGCGAAATCGCGGATCAATTTCTCAGGGAGCGGCCAGGACATTCCCAGTTTCAACACGGATGCCGTGGGGAAAACCTCTTTGGCATACTGATACGACACGCCCGCAGTGATGATGCCCAGCGACCGGTTATCCGCCTCGATGCGGTTGACGGGATAGCTTTCTGCGAAGAGCGCCACGTCCTTCATACGCTGCTCGATCACCGGGTGGCGTCCCCGCGCGTGCGCCGGCAGCATCACGTACTTGGATAGGTTGCGGGGAAACTTGCTGATGGCGGCCGGACGCTCCTGTCGATCGCCTAATTCCACTGCGCTGGAAGAGTGGCAGATGCGCGTGGTCATCCGCAGGAGCACGGGGCTGTCGAATTGCTCGCTTAGATCGAACGCAGCCACCATCATGTCCTTGGCGTCCTGGCTGTCGCTCGGCTCCAGGCAGGGGATGCGCGCGAATTTCGCAAGATTGCGATTGTCCTGCTCGTTTTGGCTGGAGTGCATCGCCGGATCGTCCGCGGAGATGATGACCAGGCCCGCCTCCATGCCGGTCATGGACGCATACATGAATGCATCGGCGGCGACGTTGAGCCCGACGTGCTTCATAGATGCGAATGCGCGGCGGCCCGCATACGCAGCGCCGATCGCGACATCGAGCGCCACTTTTTCATTCGTGGCCCATTCGGCATAGACGTTGGGGAAACGGGCAAACTCTTCGAGGATTTCGGTGCTGGGGGTCCCAGGATAGGCGGAGGCGACGGCTACACCCGCCTCCCACGCGCCGCGCGCTACGGCTTCATCGCCGGAGAGCAATCGGATCACTGTTCAAACCTCCGTTGGTCATTCAACTGGCGAACTACAGGATAGCCCTATCGGCAGCGTTTGGCCATGATTCTTGTCAGTATCCTGTAGGAAATACAGCAGATTCACGCGCTTTCCGTCGGGTCAGACGGTTCCACATGGATTACGACGCGGCCCAGGTTCGGCACCTGGTTGCGCAGCATGCTTTCGATGCGCTCGGTCAACGTATGTGCCTCGGTGATCGGCAGGGTCGAATCCATAATGCAGTGGAAGGTCACCTGCATTTCGCCACCAATGCGTCGCACGGTCACATCGTGCGGCTTGCAGCCGAGGCCGTTTTCGGCTTCCATGTTCAGCAAAATGTCCCGCACCAGTTCTTCATCTGCCGAGCTGGCGCTCTTGCGGACAAGTGCATCGCTCGTGGGCTCGATGTGCGTGATGACCTGATCGATGGCCGGTAGCATCCTATGGAGCGCTTCCTCGAAGGCTGTCGCCTGATCGTGCGCCATCTCCACGGTGAGCATGTCGCTCACCTCAAGGTGCAGCTCCAATAAGTGTCCTCCGCTCTGAAGATCGTAAATCCGCACGCCATGCGCACCCATGCCATGCTGTGCGGCCAGCATCCGCACGCTGGTCAGCACCCCCTCATGGTCAGATTTGACGGGGTCCACCTGCACGACGACATCCGCACCGGGAAGGATCTGGCGCACGGCCTCTTCGGCTGCGACCGCGATTTGGTGCGTCCGCTCCAGCGGCGTATCGCGCGCGACCGTCAGACGCACATCCGCGAAGCTCTCCGGGCCGCTGCGACGTACCCGCACTTGCTTGACCTCCAATACGCCCGGCACCTGCACGGCCCGCATGACATCATTGCGCACCGATGCGGGTACGCCGTCGATCAGCGCGGCCACCGTGCGACCGCCAAGCTGCATGCTTACATAGACCACGATGCCCGCGACGACGAGTGCGGCCACGGCATCGGCCTTTGCGAGCCATGGGATGCCAAGCCGCGCGGCCAGCCATACGCAGGCCAGGCCCACGATGACCACCGCTGAGGACCAAATATCCGTTGAGAAATGGAGCGCGTCAGCTTCCAGGGCCTGGCTGCTATACTTTCTGGCGGTCCGGTAGAGGATGCGAGACCGTGTCCAATCGATGGCAATCGCCACAGCCATCACGATGAATGCCCAGATGCTCGCTTCAACGTGAACATCCTCGAAGAAGAGGCGGCGAATCGCCTCATAGATGATCCAGGCACAGGTGCCGAGAAGCAGGAGGGTTTCGAACAGCGCGGAGAGATTTTCTACCTTGCCGTGGCCGTAGCTGTGCTCTGCATCGGCCGGCCTGCCGGACACTCGCACTGCAAACAGCGTCACGATGGCAGCGACAAGATCGAGCGCACTGTGAGCAACTTCCGCCAGGATGCCCAAGCTCCCCGTCATGATGCCGACGATCAACTTGAACAGGGTTAGGAAGATTGCGGCGACGACTGAGCTCAGCGCAGCGCCGTGTTTTTCGCGCGAAGCCGCAGCCTCTTTGCCCTCACTGACTCCCACCATACCTACCTCAGTTGCGTCTTGGCGAACGATGGCCTGGCCCACCCGCTCTCACGCGGCTGTTCTATTGGGGCGTGAGCTTGTCGATAACGAGGCTGGCCAGGAACGTGCGCACCGAGCCGTCCATGAAGCTGACGGTAATGTTCATGTCTTTGCCTTCCGGGGCGATTTCGGTGATCTGCCCTGGCCCGAACCGTTGGTGGTAGACGTCCATGCCCTGGCGAAAAGCCGGCGGCGGCCCGCTTGCCTTCCTGGCCGCCGGCGTCTGGGCCGACAGGTTCGCCTGGCGTTCGTACCACATCTCCGCATACACGTTCAGCCGCTCCGGAACCGTAAGCTTGGTGTTGAACTCACCCGCCCGACGCCGCGCCTGGCTGAGCAGAGGCATCAGCGCCTGCTTGCGTGCCTGAGGCACCGCGGCATTTTGGGCCAGCTGCGAGGTCGCGCGCGAAAGCGCGGTTTCCAACCGGCGTACGGTGTTGCGGGGTTCATCCTCCGCATCGATGCTCACCAGGACCACGCCATGCTCCTTGCACACGGTTTCTCGCGCGTCCTCGCGCTCTTGCTCCTGCTCGGTCTCCTGGTCGCTCTTCCGGCGCTTCTGCTCGCGACCTTCCAGGCCCACGAAGCGGATCGCGACATTGATGTCCTGGTAGAGGTAATCCAGCTTGAGCTTCCGGTTGGTCTCGGGGTTGACCAGCCACTCGGGAGAAACATTCAGCTCCGCCTCGAAGCCTTCGAAAACACGCGCCAGAACTTCGCGCCAGCCGTTGACAAGGTTGGGTTGCATGGTTGACTCGCCTTGAACGAAATGAACGTGCGCCTCCGTAAGGGCCAGCGCACGTCTTCAACATCATAATATCACGAGGAAGGGGCCCTGTCAAAGCTCCTGCGCATCGGAAGGGAACCGCAGTCGGGGCAAAGACTTGCCTCGCATCTTGGTGAGTCGTACAAGACTTTGACAGGCGCGTGCAGGGTAGTTATCATCATGACAGGTTTGTGCTCCTCTATTCAAGCCGAACACATCGCCATCATAGGAGGCAAAGAATGGGGTTCATCTGGGAACTGCACGCAATCTGGCGGTGGGTCATGCTGGCCGCGGGGGCGCTTGTTGTTTTGAAGGCGCTGATCGGCTGGCTCGGAAGGCAGCCGTGGGCCAGGCTAGATGATCAGTTGGGGATGATCTACACGATGGTGGTCGACATTCAGTTCCTCATCGGCCTGGTCCTGTGGTTCATCGGCCCATTCAACTTTCGCCAGCTCTCGGTGGCCATGGGCAACCCACTGCTGCGCTTCTATCTGCTGGAGCATCCGATCCTGATGATTGTGGCGCTGGCCCTGGCGCACATGGGGCGAGGCCGCTCGCGCACCGCAGGCACGGACATCAAGAAGCATCGCATCGCGCTGCTCTTCTATGGCCTGAGCTTCCTGGTCATTGTCTTGATCTTCTTCATGCGATTGGGCATTCGCTAGGGCTTCGGCCATGGCCTTTGAGAACTACTACCTCTACCGTGCGGCGCTGTGGTTGGTCTGCCGCTTGCCGCGCGGTTTTCTCTACTTCTTCGTCGGTGTCATAGCGGAGCTCAACTTCTACTTCAACGGCATGGGGCGCCGCGGCATATCCGACAACCTGGCCCACGTTCTGCCGCCCGAGACTGGCAGCCTTATGCGCTGGCGTTGCGCCCGCGCTGCGTTCCGCCATTTCGCCTACTCAATCATCGATATATTCCTGATCCCCGGCCTCACCCTGGACAACCTTCAGGAGTACGTAGCTGAAGTCAAGGGCTTCGAGCATTTTGGCGCGTGCGATGCCGCGGGCCGGGGCGGTATCATCGTGACCCTCCACATGGGCAGCTGGGAGCTGGCAGGCGTCGCGCTTGGACTGATGGGCGTGCCCATCACCGCGGCCGTCTTGAAGCACGCGGATCCGCGCATCGACGAGATCTTCTCCGAGGTGCGCCGGCGTGGCGGCATCGAAGAAGTGCCGCTGGGGGGCGCGCTGGCCAAGCTGGAGGACGCGGTGGCGCGCGGCCGCTTCATCGCGCTGCTAGCCGACCGGGATGTAAAGGGCACCGGGATGAGCACCGAGTTCTTCGGTGACATGACCACCGTGCCGACAGGCCACGCCAGGATCGCGCTCCGCACCAACGCGTGGATCTTACCGGTAGTCACCTACCGCGCGCCTGATCACCGGATCATCATTGAAATCCGGCCGCCCATTATTCCTGATCCCCAGGTGGATGTTGAGGAGAACCTGGTGGTGCGCTGCCTACGCATCCTTGAGGATTTCATAAGGGAACATCCGGAACAGTGGTCCTCCTTCTTCAACCTGTGGAGCAGGACCGAGCTGCCCGTCTGGCAGCGATACAGGAAGAAGAAACCCTAGGGCTTGATCTCTCCTGGCACCTGGTTTCTTACGGCTTCGCGTCGAAATTCGTCGCAGCGAACGTCGCGGATTGTGGGATTTGCAGCGTCACCTGGTCCAGGTAATCGATGTCGATTGTCGCGCCCTCCACGCTGCACTCTAGCATATGGCCCGCGACTTGTCTGTCATCCGATATGAAATGGAGATGGTACCCAGGCGCATTGAGCGCGGACAGGTACTGTGGGAACCAATAGCCCACGAGGGTCCCACGAATATTTTTCTGCTCCCAAGTGGCCTGTTGGGCTATGACGTCAGCTAGGGGCGGATAGGGCTGACCCTGCTGGGGTATGCTGCGGATTTTGACGTAAGAGAACGTGCCGTTTAGCCTGATGGCATAGGGCCGGTTCGTTGGCGGCGCCATCTCCGTCAGATAGGCCTTAAGCAGGTCATAGCTGGCCAACGGCTCAGATGGCTGCAGGCGTTGCTCGGTCGTGAAGAAGGTCACGGTGGCAAAGGGCGTCTTCTGCGCCCTATCCGCGCGGCGCACCGACCCGTCAAAGCGTGCCTGGTAGAACTGCCCATCGAGCGCGACCATCTCGCCATCCATGCCGTCGAACGTACCAATGCCGAAGTTGCCCTTCTGCGCCAACTGCTCGTACGTCACATCTCCGTCGTACAGCCCCCTCTCCAGGGCAGGATAGGTGGAAATCTGCGTCACCTCGTCCGCAGGCGGTGGCAACGCAGTGCAGGCGACCAGGGTAACCAGGACGGCGGGCAGTAGGATCAGGAACCCGCGTGAGGCGATTCTGATCGATAGCTGCAGGATGAGCTTGAGCATTGGACTACTCCTTCTATGTGATTCGGTGCACTCTTAAAGAATGAGCGGAATGAGCGTCGGGCGCGGTGACCGCGGGATTGCCCTAGTGTAGGACCTATGCCTCGGATGCACAGACTCCGAGTCACTCTCACTTGCAAAAATTTCGATGGCGGCGGGCAGGCAAATGGTGGTAAAATGCCAAGGAGTCATGCGGCCCACGCTGTTCCTTCAAAGAAATGCCGCCATGACCGCCGGTACTACCAACGCCAAAGGACTCAGTGTTATCGTTGAGGAACGGAGGATAAGCACATGGCAAAGCCCCTCCAGGCCAAAGCTCAAGAGACCCTGCAGATCGGCGTCAGCCGCCCCCCGCTGCCACTGGATGATCTGCCCACCCCCGAACAAGTCTTTCATCTTCCCAGGATCGGCCCGCGCGAACTGATCCTGGCCGTGCTTGGCCCAAGCATGATCGCGCTCGGTGTCTCCCTGGGCAGCGGCGAGTGGCTGCTGGGACCGCTGGCGTTCGGCAAGTACGGCTTCACCGGCCTCGGCTGGCTCATCACCCTCTCGGCAATGCTCCAGACCTTCTACAACGTCGAAAATGCCCGCTATACCCTGGCAACTGGCGAAGTGCCGATCGTAGGCTTCACGCGCACCCCGCCCGGTCTGAAGCTGTGGGCGCCCTTGACACTGCTTGTCATCTACCTGGGCTGGATCTGGGGCGGCTGGGCCTCAGCCGCGGGGCAGAGCCTCTTTGCCCTCGTTGCTGGCCGCACCTTTGACCCTCGGAACAGCATGGAGGTCGAGGTCTACCGCCTCGTTGCCATCGCCTTGATGTTCGGCTCGCTGGGCATTTACCTGTTCGGCAAGAAGATCTCGCGCACCCTGGAGATCATCGATACGTTCATGGTCTTTTTCATCCTGAGCGTTATGATCATCCTGGCCGTCCGGTTCGCGCCGCTCAGCCTCTGGGGTACGATGCTTGCCAGTGTCGTGACGCCGGGACCGCTGCCCAAAGGCATCGATGCGATCACCCTCGGTTCGATCATCGGCTATACGGGTTTCGGCGCGGGCATGAACTTCATGCTGATCAACTAC
>MTKZ01003553.1_pt1 | contig 25677 bp, 20 predicted proteins | sample 1042781 | NCBI WGS metagenome assembly MTKZ01 (sample SAMN06212207, study PRJNA360539) | anaerobic digester metagenome | biome: Wastewater treatment plant; material: sludge; isolation source: anaerobic digester fed with sludge from wastewater treatment plant | place: Denmark: WWTP Viborg ... | reverse complement strand
GGCGGGCGAGGCGCTTGCCCAACGGAGTGAGCCGCCGCCGGCCGTCACGGTGGGTGCCGGTGGTCGCGCTGGGCTCGATGGCCCCCAGCTCTTCCAGCAAGCCGTACCCGTCGCGCACCGAGCGCGGGTCGGGTGGATCGAGGAAGGGGAAGGCGCCCACGTCGCCGAGCCCGAGCGCGGTCATCTGCAGGATGACCGACGCAAGGTTGGTGCGCAGGATCTCGGGCTCGGTGAACTCGGGCCGGTCACCGAAGCCGGCTTCGTCGTACAGCCGGATGCAGATGCCGGGCGCCACGCGGCCGCAGCGACCGGCGCGTTGGTTGGCCGATGCCTGCGAGACCGCTTCGATGGGCAGGCGTTGCACCTTCAGCCGATGGCTGTACCGCGACATGCGCGCTGCGCCGGCATCGACCACGTACCGCACCCCGGGCACGGTGAGCGATGTCTCGGCCACGTTGGTGGAGAGCACCACCCGTCGGCCTCGGTGCGGTTGCCAGATGCGATGCTGCTCGACGGCCGACAGGCGCGCATACAGCGGCAGCACGTCGGCCGCGGCGCCGCGTGCCGTTCGCGCCGACTCGGTGAAGTGCCGCCGCAGCGCGTCGGCGGTGTCGTGGATCTCGCGCTCGCCCGACAGGAACACCAGCACGTCGCCGTCGCCCTCGTGGGCGAGCTCGTCGACCGCATCGACGATGGCTTGCACCTGGTCGCGATCGTCGTCGGGGTCGTCGTCGCGAGCGCCGAACGGCCGGTAGCGAACCTCCACCGGGAACGTGCGACCCGACACCTCGATGATCGGCGCCGGGCGACCGTCGGGCTGCGCGAAGTGCTCGCTGAAGCGCTGCGTGTCGATGGTGGCGGAGGTGACGATCAGCTTCAGGTCGGGCCGTTTCGGCAGCAGCTGCGCCAGGTAGCCGAGCAGGAAATCGATGTTCAGGCTGCGTTCGTGCGCCTCGTCGATGATCAGCGTGTCGTAGCGGCGCAGCATCCGGTCGCGCTGGATCTCGGCCAACAGGATGCCGTCGGTCATCACCTTCACCAGGGTCTGCTCGCCGACGGTGTCGGTGAAGCGCACGGTGTAACCGACGGTGGCGCCCAGCTCGGTGCCCAGTTCCTCGGCCACTCGCTCGGCGATGGTGCGTGCAGCCATCCGGCGCGGCTGCGTGTGGCCCACCAGCCCCGCCACGCCGCGGCCCAGGTCGAGGCACAACTTGGGGAGCTGTGTGCTCTTCCCCGAGCCGGTCTCGCCGGCGACGATGACCACCTGGTGATCGCGAATGGCGGCCATCAAGTCGTCGCGCCGTGCGGCGAGCGGCAACGCCGCAGGGCAGGCGAGCGCACCGCTGGCGCGCAACGACTCGACGGTGGCGGCGCGACGTTGAGCGGCTGCTTGGGCGCGGGTGGGGGTGGCGGGTTCGGACATGGCGGATTCGACCGTTCAGCATGGCACCCGGGTGCCGCGTTGCGCACGGTGATTGGTGGGTGGCCGCTCCGCGTGCGACCATGGCACCGTGAAGGCACGCTGGTCCACTCTCGTCCCCGTCCTGTCCGTCGTTGCGGCCGCGCTTGCCGGTGCGGCGTGTGGAGCGGAACGCGACAGCGACCGGCCGATGACGCAGGGCGAGCAGATCGCGCTCGACAACGGTTGCACGGCCTGCCACGGCACCAACGGCGAAGGCGGGGTGGGGCCGGCATGGAGGGGGCTCTACCAATCCGAGGTGAAGCTCAGCGATGGCTCCACCGTCATCGCCGACGAGGCGTACCTCACTCAGTCGATCAGGGATCCTTCGGCGAAGCAGGTCACCGGCTTCGGAGCGATGCCGGCCAACTCGTTGAACGACGCCGAGGTGCAGGCAGTGGTGGACTTCATCAAGTCGTTGGAGAAGTAGCCGGCGCCCGGCCGGGCGCGGCGATCGCCAGGGTCAGCGCTGCCAACCCGAGGGCGGTGGTGACGAGCCCGCAGCTGATGGCCGCGGCGGCCGCGAAGCGGTCGAGCCAGCCGGGGGCGTTGGTCGCCAGGATGGCCTTGGAGAACCCCTCCCGGCGCATCCATGCCCACGCTGCCAGGTTCACGCCGGCCAGCAGCAGCAGCGCATTGCTGGTGAGTGACGAGCGGTTGCCGCGCCAGTGCAGCGCCACGGCGCCGGCGGCAGCGGCGGCGGCGATGGCCGGGAGCGCGAACCAGCCCACTTGCGGCCCGGTCTCGGTGGGCAGCGTGCGGTACTGCCAAGCACCCACGAAGGTGGCCAGCAGTGCGACGTCGAGCGTCGGCAGTGCACGCCAGCGCGACAAGGAGCCGAACCGACCGCCGAGGCCTGCCAGCAGCCCGGCCGCCAAGCCCACGATCGCGCCCAGCCACACCGGCGTTCGCGAGGCGGCCGGCATCCACACCGACTCGACGATGATGGACACTGCGACGTCGTCGACCAGCAGCGGAACCTGCTCGCGCAGCACGACGTCGCCGGGGTGCCTGCCGGGTGGCCGCGAGTCGGTCATCCAGTGCACCCGATGGTCGTGCCACGCGTACCGGCCATCGGTGGCGACCGTGTGCCAGGCGGGTGGGGCATCGTCGACGAAGTCGGCGGGCAGGGCTGCGCCCTGTCGGGCCTTGCTGACGAAGTAGCTGGCCGACGTTCGGTTCTCCTGCACGGTGCCGTCGGCGAGGAAGCGGATGAACGGCTCGCTGCGGTAGCCGAACACCTCCACCGCCGTGCCGCGATCGACGCGCAGCTCCAGGAACGAGTCGCCGCCGATGATCGATGCGTGCACCTGCGGGGTCGCCGGGTCGATCGCCACGATCCGCGATCGGTAGTCGGTGGGGCCGGCCGAGTCGGCCGCGGCAGCACCAGTGGGCAGTGCGACGAACAGCGCCAGCGTGACCGACAGCACGCGACCGACTCTGGCGGTGGCCGACAAAGCCGAGGTGAGGAGGTGTCGCTGCACCTCCTCACTCTTCCTGCTGTGAGACCTGCGTGTCACATCGGCTCGGGCGAGCCGGGCTGCGTGCTCAGCTCTCGGGCACCAGCACGGCGCCGAGCACGTGGATGACACCATTGGTGGCCTGCACGTTCTGCACCAGGATCGGGTTGCCGTCGATGTAGGTGACGCCGTCGACCTTCGTGACCGTCAGGTCGACGCCGGCCACTGTGGTGATGGTGCCCTCGACCAGCTGATCGGTGGTGAGCTTGCCGGCGATGACGTGGTAGGTGAGCACGGTGGCCAGCAGTTCCGGGTCGGCCAGCACCGCGTTCAGCGTGGCGGGGTCGAGCGCATCGAACGCATCGTCGACGGGAGCGAACACGGTGAACGGGCCCTCACCCTTGAGCGTGTCGATGAGGTCGGCTTGGGTGACCAGGCTGGCCAGAGTGGTGAAGCCGGGCAACGTGGTGGCGACGTCGATGATGTCGCCGAGCGCGGGCACCAGCACGTTGGACATCACGTGGATCACGCCGTTGGTGGCCTGCACGTTCTGGACCGTGACTGCGTTGCCGTCGATGTAGGTGACTCCGTCGATCTTGGTGATGGTGAGGTCGTCGCCGGCGACCGTGGTGATGGTGCCTTCCGGCAGCTGATCGAGGTTGTACTTGCCGGCGATCACGTGGTGCGTGAGCACGGTGGCGAGCAGCGCGTCGTCGCCGGTGACGGTGTCGACGATGGCGGCCGGCAGTGCGGCGAACGCAGGGTCGGCGGGGGCGAACACGGTGAACGGGCCCTCACCCTTGAGCGTGTCGATGAGGTCGGCCTGGGTGACCAGTGCGGCGAGGGTCTCGAAGCCGGGGAGGGTGGTGGCGACGTCGATGATGTCGCCGAGGGCCGGTACCAGCACATCGCCCATCACGTAGACGTAGCCGTTGGTGGCTTCGACGCCGGCGCCGATGGCATTGCCGTCGATGTAGAACATGCCGTCGCTCTCGGTGACGGTGAGCGTGGTGCCGGCGGCGCTGGTGAGCTCGCCGGCCGCCATCTGTTCGGGCGTGATGGTGCCGGGCACCACGTGGTGCAGCAGCACGGACTTCACCATCTCGGCGTTGTCCTCCACTGCGTGCAACACGTCGAGCGGCAGCTTGCCGAAGGCGGCGTCGGTGGGCGCGAACACGGTGAACGGGCCGCCGCGCAGGGTTTCCACCAGGCCGGCGTTGACGGCCATGCCCGCCAACTGGGTGAACACGTGACCGGTGAGGGCTGTCGCGACGAGGTCGCCCATGGGTAGCGGTGTCTCGGTGGTGGCGGTGGTCTCCTGCGTCGCTGCGGCCGAGGAGGTGGTGACGGCATCGTTCTTGTCGTCGGAGCAGGCCGCCGCCGCGAAGGCGAACAGGCTGAGCAGCGCAACTGCGCGACGGATGGAACGGTGGGGTGGCGACTGACGGTTCACGAACACGTTGGCGACGCTAGTGACGGCGCCATATGGCGAGCAGGGGCGCTCGGCCCTGTCGGAGAGGACCAAAGGCCCTACGCGTGACGCGGCCTACATTGGGCGGATGACCGATCTGGAACGCGAGTACTCACCCAGTTCGCGCGTGGGTGGTAGCTCCGAGCCGTTCGTTGCCGACTATCGGCTCCGCAGCGAGGCCGCTCGAGCACTTCTCGCGGCTCGTCTGACGACCACGAGTGGCGGCACCCTGCTGGTCGCCGACGATCCGGCCGCTCCGTTGCTGGTGTTCATCCACGGTGGCTACTGGCAGGCCCTGAGCGCCGCCGACTCGCTGTATCTGGCCCCCGCCGCACTGGCTGCCGGCTGGTCGTACGCGGCGGTGGAGTACACCATCGCCCCCGCCGGCACGCTGCCGTCGATGGTCGACGAGTGCCGTGCGGCGCTGGCGACGCTGGCCGGTCTGGTCGCGCCGGCGCAGGTGGTGCTGGCGGGGCACTCCGCCGGGGCGCACCTGGCGGCGATGGTGTCGCTCGTGGGCCCGTCGCCGGTGCCGATCGCGCGCACCGTGCTCGTCAGCGGCGTCTTCGACCTGCGCCCGCTGGTGCACACCACGGTCAACCTCCCNNGTCGCGGCGTCACACGAGGTGGTGGTGGCCTGGGGCGACAACGAGACCGACGCTTTCAAGGCGCAGAGCCGGGCGTACGCCGCCCGCCTCGCGGCCGCAGGAACGCAGGTGTCGTCGGTGGAGTGCGCTGGTCGCCATCATTTCGACATCGTCGAAGATCTGGTCCGCCCCGGCACGCCGCTCGGGCGACTCGCCCTGGGAGGTTCGTGATGTCGGTCGTCAGCGCCGAGGTGGTGGTGGTCGGGGCCGGCTCGGCCGGCTGCGTGGTGGCTGGGCGCCTGGCCGAGCAGGGCCGCGACGTGTTGCTGCTGGAAGCCGGCCCCGACTACGGCCCGGTGGGTTCCGGTCGCTGGCCGGCGGAGCTGTTGAGTGCCCGCATGCTGGCCACCACGCACGACTGGGGCTACACGTCGGGCCGGTGGGTGTTCGAGCGAGCGAGGGTGATGGGTGGCTGCAGCAGCCACAACGGCGCCATCGCCGCTGTGGGCCACCGTGCCGACTACGACGGATGGGGTCTGCCGGGCTGGGCCGGCGACGACGTGGCACCCTTGTTCCAGCAGGTGCTCGAACGCATGCGGGTTCGCGCGTACGAGGCTCACGAGGCCGGGCCGTTCCACGCCCGCTGCCTCGACGCGGCGGCCGATCTCGGCTGGACGATCGCGAGCGACCTGTGCGACCTCGATGCCGGGGCTTCGTTCGGCCTGGAGACGGTCAACGTGGTCGGCCACACTCGTTGGAACGCCGGGTTCGCCTACCTCGACCACGTGCGTGGCGGCTCGCTGCGCGTGCTCGACGAGGTGATGGTGGATCGTCTGGTCGCGTGGCACGGGGCAGGGTCGTCCGGCGGCACGGTGCGGCTCGCCGCCGAACGCCGTGGCGAACCCATCGTCATCGAGGGCGGCACGGTGGTGCTGGCCGGCGGGGTGTACGGCACGCCGTTGCTGCTCGAACGATCGGGCATCGGCGCCCCCGAGGCGCTGCGCGCGGCCGGGGTGCAGGTTCGTGTCGCGCTGCCGGGGGTGGGTGGCAACTTGCACGACCACTCGATGGTGCACGCCGACCGGCGCGTCGGCCCCGTGTTGCAGCAGTGGCTCGACGAGGCCGCCGCCACCGGCTTCCTGCCCGAGGAGCAGACGTTGGGCAAGTTCGTCTCGTCGGTGTCGACGGATGGGTTGTACGACACACATGTGTTCCCGGTGTGTGCCAGCGATCAGACCAGCTTCCTGCATGGTCGTGTGCATGTCGAGGTGGCGTGCATGACCCCTCGCAGCCGGGGTGCGGTGCACATCAGCTCGGCGGCCCCGCAGGCCCACCCGCACATCGACCACGGCTATCTCAACGACACGGCCAACCCCGACGGCAGCAGCCACGACCTGGCCGTGTTGCGCGATGGCCTGGTGCACGCCGAACGCCTGCTCCAGCACCCGCGGCTGGCGCAGGTGCTGGGCGAGCGGCTCACCGACATGAGCACCGATTCGGCCATCCGCGACACGGTGACGCACTACTACCACCCGGTGGGCACCTGTGCGATGGGCGATGGCCCGCTGGCCGTGTGCGATGCCGATGGCCGGGTGCACGGCGTCCCCGGGGTGGTCGTGGCCGACGTGTGCCTGATGCCGCAGATCCCGCGCGGCAACACCAACCTGCCGGCAGTGATGATCGGCGAACGGATCGCGCTCACGCTGTGAGCGCTGCTGCCTCAGGCGGTGGGCTCGGGCGAGAACTCGCAGAACGCGGCATAGGCCCGCGGGCCGTAGATCGTTCCTGGGCCACCGTTCATCAGCATCGCCACGCCCACTGCTTCGGCAGCTTCCTGGCGGGTCGCCCCGGCCTTGGCCGCACCTTCCGCGTGGGAGGCGATGCAGCCGTCGCAGTGCTCGACGACGCCGATGGCGAACGCGATCAGCTCCTTCGTCTTCACGTCGAGGGCGCCGGCGGCGAACGCTGCGTGATGGAACTCGCCGAAGCCCTTGTAGACATCGGGGATCGCGTGGCGCAGCTCGCGGTGCAGCGGGCGCAACTCGTCGAGCACTGCTTTGCCGTAACTGTGATCGGTCATGGCTGACCTCCTGCTTTCGTGGTTCGGGTCGTTCGGGTCGTTCGGGTCGTTCAGTGCGAGAAGTGCACGTGGGGCAGGCGCTTGTCGAGCCAGGCGGGGATCCACCAGTTGCGCTCGCCGAGCAGCTTCATCAACGATGGCACCAACATCATGCGCACGACGGTGGCGTCGAGCAACACGGCGAGCGCCAAGGTGATGCCCAGCTCGGTGGGTGGGATGGGCCCGGTGACGCCGAAGGCGATGAACACCACGATCATGATCAGCGCTGCGTTGGTGATCGGTCGGCCGGTGCGGGCGATGCCGTCGCGGATCGCCAGTTGGGTGTCGCCGGTGGCTTCGTACCGTTCGCGGATGGCGGCCAGCAGGAACAGCTGGTAGTCCATCGACAGGCCGAAGAGCAGGGCGAAGAAGAACAACGGTGCCCACGCATCGACGAAGCCCTGCGGGTGGATGCCGATCAGGCTTGCTCCCCAGCCGTGCTGGAACACGAGTGTGGCGAACCCGAAGGCGGCGCCGACGCTGATGAAGTTGAGCAGGATCGACGAGATGGCCAACGCCAGGCTGCGGAACACGACCAGCAGCAGCACGAACGCCACCAGCGTGATCACCGCGATGGCGAGCGGCGCTTTGCCGGTGAGCACCTCGGTGAGGTCGTAGTTCTGAGCGGCAGGACCACCGACCTCGGCAGTGGGTGCGGCCTCGCCGATCGAGCTGCGCAGGCGGCCGATCAAGTCGGAGGTGGCGGCATCATCGACCGCAGTGGCCGGAGTGATGCGCACGACCGTGCGGCCGGTGGTTTCCGAAGGTTGGGCGACGATGCGCGCATCCACGACGCCGGCGTCGGCCTGTGCCGTGGCAACCACTTGGTCGGCCTGCGCGGCGTCGACGGTGACGAACAGCGGGCCGGCGGCACCAGGGCCGAATGCCGAGACGACCATCTCGTAGCCGTCGCGGCTGGAGCGGCCCTCGTCGACCACTCGTGCGCCGGGCATGCCGAGCCGCATGCCGAGCGCCGGCGCGGCCAGTACCAGCAGCATGCCCAGGCCGATGGCCAGGGTGATCGCGGGGCGCTTCATCGCCCGAGCGGTCCATCGGGTCCAGCGGCCTTCGGCGGCGCGGTCGGGGTCGTCGGCGGCGCTGGCCACGAGCACCCGGTCACCCAAGGCCACCAGCACGGCCGGCAGCAGTGTGAGTGACGCGGCGGCAACGGCCACCACGGAGAAGATCATGCCCAGTGCCATCGACCGGAAGACCATCACGGGCACCAGGAAGACGGCTGCGAGGGAGAGCACGACGGTGAGTGCCGACAGGAACACTGCCTTGCCGGCGGTGTCGAGGGTTGAGGCCATCGCCTCCTCGGCGTTCTTGCCGTCCTCGCGCTCCTCCCGGTAGCGCGAGACGATGAACAACGCGTAGTCGATGCCGACTGCCAGGCCGATCATCATCGAGAAGTTCATCGACCACACCGACAGCGGCGTGAACGAAGTGGCCAGGTGGAGGCTGGCGAAGCCGACCGCGATGCCCGACACGGCCAGGATCAACGGCAACCCGGCAGCGATGGCCGAGCCGAATGCGATGAACAGCAGGATGAGGGTGGGGAGACCCGAGAGCAGTTCAGCCTTGTGCAGTGCCTCCTCGTTCGAGTTGTTGAAGTCGCTCCACACTGGCCACTCGCCGGTGACCTCGGCGCGGGCACCCGCCGGCAGCTCGAGGTCGGCGACCCTGCCGATGACGAGGTCGGCCGACTCTGGACGCTGCGCGTCGTCGGTCGCGAGCAGTTCCACCGGGATGAGTGCGGTGAGGCCGTCCTGGGAGATGAGGCCCGCTTCCGGCGGCATGGTCATCGGGTCGGCGACGGCCTGCACGCCCTCCGCGCCGGTGAGTGCTGCCACCACGGCGGCGACGGCAGACGGGTCGTCGACGATCGGCGTGGCCTGCTGCACGACCACGACGGCCGCCTCGGCGCCCACCTCGGGGAAGTCGCTGCGCAGCTCGTCGCGCACACGCTGGGCGATCGACCCCTGCGCTTCCCAGCCGGCGCCCGACAGCGAGCTGCTGACGCTGATCGCCAGCGGTGCCGCGGACAGCGCCACGACCAGCCAGGCGAAGATCAGGGGCTTGCGTCGGCGGGCGGAGAAGCGGCCGAGGCGAGCGAACCAGTGCTCGGCTGCCTGCCCTTCGAGAGCGCTGTCGCCGTTGGCGTCGTGGTCGGTGGGCGTGTCGAGAGTTGCAGCCATGACGGCATGCTAGCGGATACCCCCGGGGGTATACAACCTGACACGTGCGAGGTGATGTGACGGATCGCGCGAATGGCGCATCTACTCCGGTGGCGGCGCACATGCCGCTCACTTCCCAGAGGAGTCACCTCATGTCCTTCGCTCGTTTCATGGCAGGTCCGGTTGGTCGCGGCGTTCGAGTCGCGGCCGGCCTGGCGATGATCATTGCCGGCATCGCAATCGGCTCTACCGGCGGATGGATCCTTGCCGTCGTTGGCGTGCTGCCGTTGCTGGCCGGGGCGCTCAACGTGTGCGCGCTCGCGCCGATCCTGAAGGCGCCGTTCAGCGGGAAGGCCGCGTTGAACAGCAAGTAGGGCAGACTTCCCGCGTGGATTCGTCGGATCGTCCGCTGACGCCCGCTGAGCGTTCGTGGCTCATCGAGCTGTTCGAGCGCACGGTCGACGGCGCGTACAACGTTGCNNGCTCGTCACCGTCACCAGCTCCGCGATCCGCAACGGGCGCGGAGCTGGTTGCTGGGCATTGCCTATCGCGAAGCACTGATGGTGCTTCGGTCGCGCCGCGACGTGCCCACCGACCCGGTGGACCTGCCCGAACCCGTGCTCGTCGAGGTCGACCCGGCGGAGTCCGCGATCCGCAGCGAGCTGGCGCGCCTGCTCGACTGTGCGATTCGCGACCTGCCCGATCTGTTGCGAGCGGCGTTCGTGTTGCGCGACGTGGAGGAGCTGCCGATGAACGAAGTGGCTCATGTGCTGGAGATCGGCGAGTCGGCGGCGAAGATGCGAGTCGCCCGTGCTCGTGAGAGCCTGCGCATCACGTTGGCCGGAAGGATCTGAGATGAACTGCAGTGAGTTGGAAGCGCATCTCACCGACTTCCTCGACGGTCAGCTCGGCCCGGCCACTGAAGCTGCTGCGCTCGAGCACATCGCCACCTGTGCACGATGCGAGGCCGTGCTCGCGGGCACACGCGCGGTGATCGACCTGGCGGGCGACGTGGGCAGAGTGGAACTCGAGGCGGCCGGTCGTGAGCGCCTGCTGCAGAGCATCCTCCACGCGTCGCGCTCGCGCGAGGTGCCAGACGGCAGCGTGGGTTCAGCTGAGCGCGAGCGCTGAGCGCACTGCCGTGTACACGGCCACCACCACCAGCAGGCCAACGAACCAGCGCTGCAAGGAACTGGAGTCGCGGGTGCTCGCCAGGCGGCTGCCGATCACCACCCCGATCATGCTGGCGATCGTGAAGGGGATCACCGTTCCCCACTCGATCGATCCCGCTTGCAGCCGAGTGGAGAGCGCAACGACCGAGTTGATCGTGATCACGAGCAGCGACGTGCCCACCGCCTCCGCCATCGTGAAGCCGAGGGCGAGCACCAGTGCCGGCACGATGACGAAGCCGCCGCCGACGCCGAAGAAGCCGGTCAGCAGACCGACCACGGTTCCTGCGACGACGACCTTCACGATCGTGCCCGGGTCGATGTGGCGCGCCGTGACGGCGGTGCCACCAGCACCCGGGGCCGTGCCGGGCGTGTCGTCGGGCGTGTCGTCGGAAGGGTTACCGGCTGATGTCGATGGTGTCGTGGCCTTGCTCGCTCGTCGCCACATCGCATAGGCAGCGACCAGCATCAGGCCGGAGAACGCGAGCAGGAGCACATCGGGGTCGGCGGCCTTGTTCCAGTGCGAGCCCAACAGCGAACCACCGATGCCGGCGAGCCCGAAGATGGTGCCGGCGACGAACCGCACGCGGCCGGCGCGCCAGTGAGGGGCGATGCCGATCAAGGCAGTGAGAGCGACGAGCACCAGCGAGGTGGTCGTGGCCTGCTTCGGGCTCTGCCCGGCGGCGTACACCAGTGCCGGCACTGCCAGGATGGACCCGCCGCCGCCCAGCGCCCCCAGCGAGATGCCGATGAGGAGGCCAAGTGGTGAGGCCAGCAGCGCGCGCATGAAACGCTCAGATCACCACGCCGGGGTTGCCGGCGTGATTGACCATCGGGTGCCCGAAGCTGGACCATGCGTACATGCCGCCGGTCATGTTGAACGCGTCGAAGCCTTGCTCGCGCAGCCAAGCAGTGACACGCGCCGAGCGGTTTCCCGAGCGGCAGATGCAGATCGTGCGCCGAGTGCGGTCGAGCTCTCCGATGCGATCGGCGAGCTCGCTCATCGCAATGTGAACGGCGTTGGGTGCGTGTCCGCTCATCCACTCTTCGTACTCGCGCACGTCGAGCAACACGGTGTCGGCCGGTGCGGATGCAGCGGCGTCCACATCGATGGAGGGCAACAGGTCGGGCGCCATCACTGCGTGCCTTCCGCGAGAGCGTGGGTCTGCCAGGCGGTGTAGCCGCCGACGAGATCGCTCACATCGCTGAAGCCATGTGAGCGCAGCAGGCTGGAGGCGATGGCCGAGCGATAGCCGCCGGCGCAGAACACGACCGTCGGTGCAGCGGGGTCGAGCTGGTCGAGGCTGTTCAAGAGTGCGGGAAGGCTGATCTTCCGGGAGCCGGCGATGCTGCCGAGGGCGACCTCGCCCGGGTTGCGCACATCCACGAGCACCAGCTGCGGCACGGTGGCGATCCGCTCGACAAGCGTGTCGGCCGACAGCCGCGACAGCGGTTCCACGTGCTCGGGGTGCGCGAGGAACGCCTCGAACGGCTGCGCCAGTGCACCCAGCACGCGATCGAAGCCGATGCGTGCGAGTCGCACCTTGGCTTCTGCTTCGTGGCCCGGCGGAGTGACCAGGACGATCGGGGTCTCCGGTCGCATCACCTCGCCGGCGTATTCGGCGAAACGGCCGCCGAGACCGACGTTCACCGACCCGCGCAGGTGGCCGGCCGCGAAGGCCATGTCGTCGCGCGCATCGAGAACGACGGCGCCGTCGTGCTGATGGGCCAGCACCTGCTCGATGGTGAGCGGGGCGACGCTGACATCCTCGGCCAGCAGCTCGCGCAGCTCGCGGTTGCGATTCGCGGCGAAGGAGAAGTAGAGCGGCGCCACCGACTGACCCTGGGTGACCGCTTCGACGAAGTCGTCCTCGCTCATCGGGGCGAGCGCGTAGTTGGTACGCCGCTGCTCGCCGATGGTGGAGACCGTCTCGGTGGAGAGGTTCTTGCCGCACGCCGACCCTGCACCGTGTGCGGGAAACACCTTGGTCGCATCGGGCAGCGTGAGCAGTTGCTCGTGCAGCGAGTGGTACAGCTGCCGGCCCAGCTCCTCGGCGGTGACGCCGACGGATGCCAGCAGGTCGGGTCGACCGACGTCGCCGATGAACAGCGTGTCGCCGGTGAGCACGCCGTAGGGCAGATCGTCGGTGCCATGGGGATAGATGACGATGCTGATCGACTCCGGTGTGTGCCCGGGGGTCTCGCGAACCTGCAGCGCGACCTCGCCGAGATCGATGACCGCACCGTGCGCGTAGGTCGTGATCGGGAACTCGGCGCGCCCTTCGGCAGCGCTGCCGTAGCCGATCGTGGCGCCGGTGTGCGCGGCGAGCTCGAGATGGCCGGAGAGGAAGTCGGCATGGAAGTGAGTTTCCAACACGTGAGTGATGGTGAGGCCATGCGCCTCGGCGTCGGCGAGGTACTCCGCAACATCGCGCTGGGGGTCGACCACCACGGCCCTGCCAGTGGTGGTGTCACCGATGAGGTAGCTGGCGTGCGAGAGGCACCCGAGGTAGTACTGGCGGAAGAACACGATTGATGCTCCTTGTCGAGAACGGTCGAGGTTCGAGGCGGTTCTTGTGTGTCAACTATACCCCTGGGGGTATTATTCCAACTCGTTGGATCGACGCTCACCCACTCGAGCCGCGCTCCATGTCGCTGGCAATGATTGCGTCGTAGTCGGCCTGTGAGATGTACGAGGGCGTGTAGTCGGCGCCATTCTTCGCGAGCTGCTTCGTGAACGCACGCAGGTGGTTGCGGGACCCCTTCTCCAGGTTCGCATACACCAGCGCCAGGTCGGGTGTGTCGGTGGCGAGTGACCGCAGGTCGGAGATGTCGAGGTCTTCGATCGTGGCGCCCACCTCGAGTGCATCGACCAGCGAGCTGCTCCCTCGTTCGACGAGGCTGGTGTAGAGCGACTGCAGGTCGGCGTTGGTGAACTCACCGACCGCGTTCCCCGCAGCAGGGTCGGCGAGGTCGTAGCGATCCAGCAACGTCAGCACCGCGTCGGTGTGCGTCAGCTCGGAGGACGAGATGTTGTCGAACGCCTGCAGCTGCCACTGGTCGTAGAGCGTCGAGTACACGTCATGAGCCAGCTTCTCCTCCTCGCGCATGCGCAGCAGGCCCGCCGTCTCGGTGGTCGTCAGCTCCGCCTTGGGCATGGCCTCGAGTCGGGTGTCCAGCACCGCAGGATCGAAGTTGCTCTCGCCGTTGGAGCCGACCTGCATCGGGCCCGATCCGCCGCCGTTGCCAGTGCCGTTGCCNNTGCCGTTGCCGTTGCCGTTGCCGCCGGACGAGCAGGCGGCGAGCACCACGGCGGCCACCACCATCACTGCCGTGCGGCGCGCGCGGAAACCTCTTCGACTCTGCATCGCATCCTCCTTCGGATACCTCCCAGGGTATGACGAGGAGCGATGCGTGGATACTGCCGAAAGGCCTCTTGGCGGAACGCTGGCGGTGGACGCAACTGTTGAGCTCGCAGGCTGGGCTCAGCAGTCGATCTCGTAGAACTGCACAGGGGCACCTGGCAGCGGGCTCAGCTCGAGACCGATGGTGAACGTGGCGCCGGTGCCCTGCACCACGATGTCGCCGCGGGTGGCTGCCGCGGGGCGCAACTCGACGATGTGCAGGGGCCCGTGTGCTGCGATCAACCGGCCAGCTTCCGCACGTCGCCTGACCAGCGCGTCGTCGAGATCGACGTTGTCGTCGAACAGCGCTGCGGCATCGCCGTCGTTCCACTCGTTGAGCAGGGCCACCAGTCGGTGGGCGGCAGCCGCCCAGTGCGGCCCCGCCGGCACCGGAGTGGCCGGCGCGTGGCCATGAGCGAGCAGCACATCGAGCATGCGCATGGTGAGCACGCCCATCGGCGCGTAGGTGGTGTTGCCCAGCGCGATCGCACCAACGCCGCGACCCGCCAGCCAGCGCATGTTGCTGCCGTAGCCCGGTAGGCCTCCGGCGTGTGCAACCACCTTGCCCAGGCTGGGTTCGTCGCGCACGTTGAGCCCGAATCCGTAGCCGGCGGGGCACGAGCGCCCGGCCACCGTCGTGACGCCGATGTAGGTGTGCGCACGCTGCATCTCGCGCCGGCTGGCCGCCGAGAGGCCGTCGCTCGCGGGCTGATGCGGCAGCGAGTTGGCCGAGTCCAGCCAGGCGATCCACTTGGCGAGGTCGGCGACGGTGCTCCACAACCCACCCATCGGGGCGATCTCGCCGTCGCCGATGGGTGTCGGCCAGTCGCGGACCAGTTCCCCGTCGCGCCAACGGTGTGGTCGAGCCCAGTGTTCGTGCTCGGGTCGCACCCACGTGGTGTCGACCATGCCCAAGGGCTGCAGCAGTCGACTCGTGATGTGCTGCTGCACGCGGCTGCCGGTGGCGCGCAGCACAGCCCGGCCGATCATGCCGAAGCCGAGGTTGCTGTACTCGTAGGCGGTGTCGGGCAGGTGAGCGAAGGTTGGCCCTGTGGCGTAGATGCCGTCGATCTCCTCGGCCGTGATGTCGAGGTGACGGTCGGCCCACGCATCGTCGGTGGCCAAACCCGAGGTCATCGAGAGCAGGTGGCGCAGCGTGATGGGCGGCGAACCGGCGGGGCCGGACACCGAGCCCAACTCGGGCGCGTGACGCGCGACCGGGTCGTCGAGCTGCCAGACACCTTCGTCGCGCAGCGCGAGCACCACTGCCGCGGTGAAGCTCTTCGTCATCGATGCGATGCGGTAGACCGCTCGCTCGTCGGCCGGTAGGTGGTCGTGGAGGGTGCCGGTGCATCCGTGCTCGACGAGCTGGCCGCCGGCGACGACGCCCCACGAGATGGAGGCGACGTGCTCGTCGAGCGCAGTCGTGTCGGAGAGTTCTTGCAGCTCGGCACGGCACTCAGGAGTCACGGAGAGCGACGCTACCCGCCCAGCCCGTCGCGCTCCGAGGCTTTCCACAGCACCGCCCGATCCCAGGTCTGTGCCAGATCGCCAGACTCACAGCCGCTGGTCACGCCCCGACAGCCGTTACGTAAAGGTGGGGCTGGTCGACTCTCATTGGGAGAGGGAGGCGGTGATGGTTGTGAGGAGCTGGTCGTAGGTGTGGTTCGCGGGGAACTGCGGGAACTGGGCCGTGATGGCGTCGGGGGCGTGGAACCAGAAGCCGGCGTCGGCCGCGCCCAGCATGGCAGCGTCGTTGTACGAGTCGCCGGCGGCCACGACCCGGTAGTTCAACCCGCGCAACGCATTGACCGCGTGGCGCTTCTGATCGGGCATGCGCAGCGCGTAGTCGATGACGCGGTCGTCGTGCACGATCAACTGGTGGCAGAAGATGGCGGGCATGCCCAGCTGCCGCATCAGCGGCGCCGCGAACTGCTCGAACGTGTCACTGAGGATGATCACCTGCGTGCGGGCGCGCAGGGCATCGAGGAAGTCGCGTGCGCCATCCATCGGCTCGAGCCCGGCGATCACATCGGTGATCGTGCTCATCCGCAGCCCGTGTTGGGCCAGCAACGCCAGGCGCCCCTTCATCAGCACGTCGTAGTCGGGTTCGTCGCGGGTGGTGCGCCGCAACGCCTCGATGCCGGTGCGCTCGGCAACAGCGATCCAGATCTCCGGCACCAGCACCCCCTCCAGGTCGAGGGTGACGATGGTCTGCTGCGGCACGGTCTGTTGCGGGGCTGCTGTCGCGTTCACGGTGGCCTATTCTTCACGACGGCCGGGCTCCGGCGCGAACGAGGGGAACATCTCATGCCGATCAGCACCATGTCCAGCACGATGATGGACGACTACCAGCTCACGTTGCTGCCCGTCTTCCGGTACGGCCGGCAGGTGCACGCCAACAGCAAGATCATCACGTTCACCGGCGCCGCCGACGATGCCGGTGGCGCGTACGTGGAGAGCACGTTCGCACAGGTGGCGGACCGCGCCGATCGGCTGGCCTCGGCACTCGCCCGCTTGGGTGTGCAGCCCGGCGACCGAGTGGGCACGTTCATGTGGAACAACCAGACCCACATGGAGGCGTACCTGGCCATTCCGTGCATGGGCGCGGTGTTGCACACGCTCAACATCCGCCTGTTCCCCGAGCAGCTCGCGTACGTCATCAACCACGCCGAGGACCGGGTCATCATCATCGACGCGTCCATCGCCCCGTTGCTGGCCCGCGTGCGCGACCAGCTCACCACTGTGCAGCACATCATCGTCAAAGGTCCTGGCGACGCAAGCAGCCTGATGGTTGCAGGCCACGGCGATCTGCTGGACTACGACGAGCTGCTGGCGGCTGAGCCGGGCGGCTACAACTACCCCGAAGTCACCGAGAACACCGGCGCGGCGATGTGCTACACCAGCGGCACCACGGGCAACCCCAAGGGTGTGATGTACAGCCACCGCAGCACGTACATGCACTCGCTGATGGTCACGTCCACCTCCAACATCGCGCTCAGCGAACGCGATCGCATGCTGGTGATCGTGCCGATGTTCCATGCCAACGCATGGGGCACGCCATACGCGGCATGGATGATCGGCGCCGATCTTGTGTTCCCGCAGCAGTTCCTGCAGGCCGCGCCCATTGCTCGCATCATCGCCGAGACGAAGCCGACGCTCACCGGTGCCGTGCCCACCGTGTTGAGCGATCTCCTGCACAACGCACCCGACACCGACATGAGCAGCTTCCGGCTGGTGATGTGCGGCGGCTCGGCGGTGCCGCGCGGTCTCATCGACGGCTACCGCGACACCTTTCACGTGCCCATCGTGCAGGGCTGGGGCATGACCGAGACCAGCCCCGTGTGCGCGATCGGCCATCCGCCCAAGGACATGGGCAGTGGCTCCGAGACCGACTGGCGGGTGAAGACCGGCCGCGTGATGCCGGGGGTCGAGCTGCGCATCACCGACGACAACGGCGATGTGCAGCCGTGGGACGGCGAAGCACTGGGTGAGATCGAGGTGCGCGGCTCGTGGATCACCGGCAGCTACTACCACGTGGATGATCCGGAGAAGTTCCACGACGGGTGGCTGCGCACCGGCGATGTCGCCAGCGTGTTGCCCAACGGCTACGTGATGATCAGCGACCGGGCCAAGGACGTCATCAAGAGTGGTGGCGAGTGGGTGTCGTCGGTCGATCTGGAGAACACGCTGATGGGTCACCCGGCAGTGCTGGAGGCGGCGGTCATCGGCGTGCCCGACGATCGCTGGGACGAGCGGCCGTTGGCCTGCATCGTGCTCAAGCCCGGCGAGTCGCTGACAGCTGACGAGCTGCGCGCCTGGCTGGGCGAACGTACCGCCAAGTTCTGGCTGCCCGAACGATGGAGCTTCATCACCGAGGTGCCCAAGACCAGTGTCGGCAAGTTCGACAAGAAGGTGCTGCGCGCTCGCAACCAGGCCGGCGAGCTCGATGTGGAGAAGATCGCCTGACCGATCTCCCTCGGCGACGGGGCGCCGGCCACGGCGGGTGGCCTTTGGCTCTGTCGTGCACACCGGCAGTGCGCGTCCACTGCAGGTATGGCACCGGCACAGTCGACTGCGGCAACCCTCACCTCCTACGGCGGCGTCGAGACCGTCACCGGGAGTCGTCACCTCATCCAGGTCGGAAGCTCTGCGATCCTGCTCGATTGCGGGCTGTTCCAGGGGCTGAAGGAGCTGCGCGAGCGGAACTGGGCACCGTTCCCCTTCGATGCGGCCTCGCTCGACGCGGTCGTCATCACGCATGCGCACCTCGACCACTGCGGCTACCTGCCGCGGCTGATGCGGCAAGGCTTCAATGGCCCGGTCTACGTCAGCTACGACACCGGCAAGCTGATGTCGGTGGTGCTTCCCGACAGCGGTCGCCTGCTGGAGGAGGAAGCCGGCTACGCCAACAAGCGGGGCTACTCGCGGCACAGCCCCGCGCTGGCGCTGTACACCGAGGACGACGCCTGGGCGGCGATCGAACTGCTGCACGCGCAACCGTTCGATCAGCGGTTCAGTGTGGCGCCCGACATCGAGGCGGCGTTCCAGCCCGCTGGGCACATCCTCGGCTCGGCCGTCATGCGCCTGCGGTTGGGCGATGCAACGATGGTGTGCAGCGGCGATCTCGGCCGCAACCACCACCCGTTCCTGCGGGCGCCGGCGCGCATCGGTGACGCCGATTGGGTGATGATCGAGTCGACGTACGGAGATCGCAAGCACGACAGCGAAGAGGCCGTCACCGAGCTCGCCGACGTGATCACCCGCACCGCTGATCGCGGGGGTGTCGTGGTCATTCCGGCCTTTGCGGTCGACCGCACCGAGGTGCTGCTGTTCCACCTCCACCAGCTCGCGAAAGCGGGTCGGCTGCCGAACATCCCCATCTTCGTCGACAGCCCGATGGCGCTCGCCGGCCTCACCATCTACCGGGCTGCCCTGGCCGAAGCGGCCATCGACGTGAGCAGCGACTTCCGCGGCCATCCCGACATCCTCGATCTCCCCAACCTGGAGGAGGTGCGCGACACGGAGGGTTCGAAGGCACTCGCTCACCGCAAGGGTGCGGCGGTCATCATCGCCGGCGCCGGCATGGCCAGCGGCGGCCGTGTGGTGCATCACCTCGCCCGTCTGTTGCCCGACCCGCGCAACTCGGTCGTGCTCGTGGGCTTCCAGGCCGCGGGCACGCGTGGCCGGCAACTGCTGGAGGGTGCCCCGAGCGTGAAGATCCACGGGCAGTACGTGCGAGTGCGCGCCGAGGTGTGCGACCTCACCGGCTTCTCCGTACACGCCGATGCCGACGAGCTGATCGGGTGGCTCGGCACGGCGACGCGAGAGCCGCAGGGCGTCTTCGTGGTGCACGGCGAGCGCGATGCCTCTGCGGCACTGGCCGGCCGCATCGAGCGCGAGCTCGACTGGACGGCCGTCGAGCCTCGCCTGGGCGAGCGGCTGAGCCTGTCCGTGAGACGATGAGCCCGGCGGTGCGGAGGTGACGCCTCAGCGAGTGGGTGCGGTGCCGGCCACCGTGGTGCGGTGCAGCTCGCGACGAACGCCGCGATAGTCGTTGAGCGCGTTGTGCTGCGTGCTGCGGTTGTCCCAGATGGCAAGAGTGTCGGGCGTCCAGCGGAAGCGGCAGGTGAACGCGTCGCGAGTGCTGTGCGCGTACAGGTGCTGCAGCAGCGGAGCGCTGTCGGCGGCCGACCAGCCATCGAAGCGCACGCTGTACGTCGGGTTGACGAAGAGCACCTTGGCTCCGCTCTCGGGGTGAGTGGGCACGGCCGGGTGCGCATGCTCGCTGAGCGCATCGTCGGTGGTGTTGATCTGCATCGAACGCCCCTTGGCGCTACGCGCGAGCACACCGTCGGCGCTGTATGCCCAGCCGGCGCTGTGCACCACATCGAGCCCGTCGAGGGTGGCGCGCAAGCCGTCGCTCAGGGTCTCGTAGGCGAGCTGCTGGTTGCTCCACATCGTGTCGCCACCGAACGTGGGCACATCGACCGACCAGAGCAGCGTGAAGGCGGGTGGTGCGGGTTGGAAGCTCCAGTCGCTGTGCCACGCGCCCCCGAAGTTGAAGCCGCCCTCGTGTGCCTCGCGCACCACCTTCACCACGCCCGGATGATCGGGCATGGCCTCGAGGAACGGTGTGTGACCGTGGCCGCCGAGCTGTTCGGTGAGGCGTTCGAGGTGCTGGGTGGCGTAGTGCTGATCGCGGAGGAACACGACCTTGTGCTCGACGACAGCGGCTCGCAACGCATCCAGCTCGTCATCACCGAGGCGCCGAGTGAGGTCGAGACCGGTGAGCTCGGCGCCGAGGGCCCCGGCAATGCGATCGATGGTGAGTGCGCTCATGAGGGCGAGTCTGGCATGCCGCGGTGGCGCATTGCATCGGCGACATCCTGTTGGGCCGCCGTGCCACCGGTGAGAGCGTCGATCACGCCCTGCCGATCCGGTTCATTCCGGTTTTGGCTGAGTTTGGCCTTGCCCTCGATGCGGAGATCGGTGAGCTCGATGCCGACCACGCCGCGGATCATCGCCGAGATGTACTCGCTCGGTGCGTCTGCGATCCGCCATGGAACTGCGCTGGGGCGTTCGAACCACTCGGTCTGCAGTTCGAGCACGGCGCGCTTCCACTCCGGGTCGTCGTGTCCGACGAGCGTGCCGTGCACGTGCACCGTCTCGTAGTTCCACGTCGGCACCGCCTTGCCGTGCTCGCGCTTGCTCGGGTACCAGTTGGGGCTGACGTAGGCCTGCGCCCCGGTGAAGATCGCCAACGCGGCACCTTCGTGTCGCCACAACGAGTTGGGGCGTGCAAGATGGCCGACGAGCGAGTCGCCGCGCCACAGCAGTGGCACTGGTGTGGCCAGCAGACCATCGGCGCACGAAACCACCAACTGGGCGAGCGGATGGTCGGCGATGAGCCCGGTGGCCGCCTGGGCATCGGCAAGAAACGCAGGCGGTTGGTACACAGAAGGCTCAGCCGAGCAGTGCCGCCGAGAGGCGGACAGCTTCCCGCTCGCGCAGTGCGGCGTTCACCCGTTGACGTTCGAGCACCTGCTCCAGCGTCTTCGCGCCCTGAGGGATGGGGTGTTCGCTGAAGAAGCTCTGCACGTCGGCCACCACTGCGGGCGCGGTGAGCAGCTTCACCGGGTCGATCATGCGCACGATCGTGCTACCGGGGAACTTCTCGTTGGCGGTATCCCACTGCTTGCGCACCGACTGCCATGCAGCCGCGCCGTGGTGGCGGTTGGCGATGCAGCGGTTGAGCAGGAACGGCGCGTTCTGCGTGCGCACCTCGCCGGAGAAGGCCAGCTGCACCGATCGTTCGATCTGCGCGGCTTCGGGGAACTCGGCCAACGCGTACAGGTAGCGCAGCTGCTCTTGCGGTGTGCCGGCTGTGCGGAACTTGGTGAGGAACTCGTCGTAGTCGGCGTCGGTGCCGTGTGCTGCCACCGCGTTGGTGGCAGCGGCGATCAGCTCGGGATCGGCCTTGCCCTCGGCGACGATGGTGCGACAACGAGCCTGGGTCTCGGCGTCGTTGCCCAGCACCGCCAACGTGCCCGTCAGCAGGCCACGCAGCTTCGCCACCAGGTCGCCCTCGCCCTCGACCGGGGCCGAGCCGAGGTCTGCCACCGCCGGGCCCACCAGCGCTGCGACTCGGCGTTGGAGCGCCGTGAATGCGTCGCCCTCGACCAAGCGGCCGACGCCACGCAGACCGATCGCGATGGCCTGCCACACGGCCAACTCGCGGTTGCCGGCGAAAACCTCGACGAACGACAGGAAGTCGTCGGCGGCCAGCCTGCCGGCGACCACTTCGTTCCACGCATCGTCGACGAGGTTGTACCGATCGACGATGGTGAGGGTGTCGAGCTCGGTCACCAACCGGCTGCGCAGGGCGGTGTCGTAGGAGACCCGCATGTAGCCGTGACCGCCGAAGTTGACGACGGCGCTGCTGGTGGCGGTGGGGAGCTGCACGCGCAGATCGAAGCCGTCGAGCAGCACCTTCGAGGCGACCCCGTCGATGCGGAGGTGCACCGGCACCACGAAGAGGGTGGCATCAGCGGTCTCGCCGTAGGCGAAGCGCTGCTGGCTGAGCACCAGGTCGCCACCGTCTTGCCGAGCCGACACGAGTGGGTAGCCCGCCTGCCAGATCCAGCTGTCCATCAGCTGGCGCACGGGTGTGCCGTCGTTGGCTTCCTCGATGGCGTCCCACAGGTCGCTCGTCTCGGTGTTGGAGTACTCGTGCTTGGACAGGTAGTGGCTGACCCCGAGCTGGAAGCGCTCAGGGGTGAGGTACTGCTCGAGCATTCGCAGCAGCGAGCCGCCCTTCTGGTACGTGAGCACGTCGAACATGCCGTCGCAGTCGGCCGGCGCCTCCACCGGGTACTCCACCGTGCGGGTGCTGGCCAGCGAGTCGACCTCGAAAGCGGCGCTGCGTTCGAGACTGAAGGTGGTCCAGCGCAACCAGTCGGGCCGGTACGCGTCGCAGCAGGCGATCTCCATGAAGGTGGCGAAGGCCTCGTTGAGCCAGATGCCGTTCCACCACTTCATCGTCACCAGGTCGCCGAACCACATGTGCGCCATCTCGTGCGCGATCACGTCGGCGAGGTTCTGCAGCTCGAACTGCGTCGACGTCGCTGGGTCGGCCAGCAGCAGGCTCTCGCGATAGGTGATGCAGCCCAGGTTCTCCATCGCACCGGCGGCGAAGTCGGGCAGGGCCAGCATGTCGCACTTGTCGGTGGGGTAGGGGATGCCGTAGTAGCGCTGGTACCAGGTGAGCGAGTGTGCCCCAACGTCGAGGCCGAACGCGGTGAGGTGGCCCTTGCCGGGCACGTGGATGATGCGCAGCGGGATGTAGTCGCCGTCGGCGCCGGCCCGCGGCACCAGCACCGGCTCGGTGGCCTCCAGCCGGCCGACCACGAAGGCAACCAGGTACGTGCTCATCGGCATCGTCTCGCCGAAGCGCACGGCGACCTTGCCGGTGTCGGTGCCGCTGCCGTCGTCGAACACCGTGCGTTCGATCTCGGGGCCGTTGCTCACTGCCATCAACTGCGGCTCGACGATGAGCGTGACGTCGAACACCGCTTTGAAGTCGGGCTCGTCGAAGCACGGGAAGGCTCGTCGGCAGTCGGTTGCCTGCATCTGCGAGGCGGCGATGACGTGCTGGGTGCCGTCGGCGTCGGTGTAGGTGCTGCGGTACCAGCCGCACAGCTTGTCGTTGAGCGTGCCCGTGAAGGTGATCTCGATGGAGGTGGTGCCGGCCGCCTGCGAGCTGTCGATCACCAACCGTTCGGTAGCGGGGTGCAGCGAGAACTCGGCGTCCTGGCCGCCTACCTTCACGTCGCTGATCTCCAACTCCTTGGCGTTGATCACGATCTGCGACACGGGCTCGTTGACGTTGACATCGATGATCACGTGGCCGACGAACGTGGCGGCACCGAGATCCGGTTGCAGCGCCAGCGTGTACCGGTGCGGCACAACGGCACGAGGAAGTCGATAGGGGCTGTCGGTGTGGGCACGGGTCACGTCGGCCAGGCTACCGGTGAGAGGTTCCTGGGTCGGGTCGTGAATCGGTCGTAGCGGGTAGCGTTAGCGCCCGTGTCAGCGACCCCTGTCTACGACGACGCCCGATACGACGTGGTCGGCGTGGGCAATGCGCTCGTCGACGTCATCAGCCACGCCGACGACGGGTTCATCGCCACTCACGAACTGGTGAAGGGTTCGATGACGCTGGTCGACACCGACCGGGCGCTCTACCTGTATCGGGCGCTGGGCACGGCGGTGGAGATGAGCGGCGGGTCGGCGGCCAACACGATGACGGGTGTTGCATCGTTCGGTGGTACGGCTGCCTACATCGGCAAGGTCAGCAGCGATTCGCTCGGCGACGTGTTCGGCCACGACCTGCGAGCCGTCGGCGTTCAGTTCCGTCCTGGGCGCCCCGACGGCGACACTCCCACCGGACGGTGCATCATCGTGGTCACGCCCGATGCCGAACGCACGATGAACACGTACCTCGGGGTGTCGTCGTTGCTGTGCCCGGCCGACATCGACGAGGCGACGGTGGCCGCCGGCAAGGTGCTGTACATGGAGGGCTACCTGTACGACCGCCCGGAGGCCAAGGAGGCCTTCCGCCACGCAGCTGCAGTGGCTCACGCACACGGCCGCCAGGTGTCGCTGACGCTCAGCGACTCCTTCTGCGTGGATCGGCATCGCGCCGACTTCCGCTCGCTGGTCACCGACGAGGTCGACATCCTGTTCGGCAACCACGACGAACTGCTGTCGTTGTACGAGGTGGGTTCGTTCGATGAAGCCGTTGCCGCCGTGCAGCGCGATTGTCACCTCGCGGTCGTCACGGTCGGCGCCCGAGGTTGCTACATCATCACCCGCGACGCCGTGCTCACCGCGCCCGCCGAGCCGGTGGCGCAGGTGCTCGACACCACCGGCGCCGGCGACCTGTTCGCCGCCGGCTTCCTGTTCGGCTACACGCGTGGGTACCCGTTGGTGCACTGCGCGAAGCTGGGCTCCATCGCCGCGGCCGAGGTGATCTCCCACGTCGGCCCCCGACCACTCCTCGAACTGAGAACGCTGCTCCCATGACTGAGATGTCCGCTCTTCGCGAAACTGCCGAAGCCTGGCTTGCCGCCGAGCCCGATGCCGACATGCGCGAGGAGCTCGGTGCCCTCCTGCACGGTTCCGAGCAGGAGCTGCGCGATCGCTTCACCGGCCGCCTGCAGTTCGGCACCGCCGGCCTGCGGGCCGCGGTCGGTGTCGGCCCGCAGCGGATGAACCGCCTGGTGGTGCAGCAAGCAGCGGCCGGCCTGGTGGAGTACCTCCTCGCTCACGTGCCCGACGTCGCCGACGCCGGTGTGCTCATCGGCTACGACATGCGCCGCAAGAGCGATGCGTTCGCGCTCGACACGGCTCGGGTGTGCGCGGCCCGTGGCGTCAAGGCGCTGCTGTTCGACCAGATCGTGCCCACGCCGGTGCTGGCGTGGAACATCACTGCGCTCGGTGCCGCTGCCGGCGTGATGGTGACCGCCTCGCACAACCCGCCGGCCGACAACGGGTACAAGGTCTATCTGGCCACCGGCGCTCAGATCGTGCCTCCCGCCGACACCGACATCTCCGCGTGCATCGACGATGTCGACCCCACCTCGGTCGAGCTGGCTTCGCCCGACCACCCGCTCATCCAGTACGTCGGCGCCGAGGAGATCGAGGCGTACCTGGCCGCGGTGCCGGCGGTGCGGCTGCTGCCGAACCTGCCCGGCGTGGCATCTGCCTACACCGCGCTGCACGGCGTGGGCGGCGCCACCCTGCTGGCAGCGTTCGAGCGCGCGGGCCTGCCGACGCCGTCGGTGGTTGCCGTGCAACAGCAGCCCGACGGCACGTTCCCCACGGTCTCGTTCCCCAACCCGGAAGAGCCCGGCGCGATGGATCTGCTGATGGCGCAGGCGGCCCAGTCCGGTGCGCTCATCGCGTTGGCCAACGACCCCGACGCCGACCGCATGGCCGCTGCCATTCCCACTCCTGCCAGCCTCACGTCACCGGGTGGTTGGCGGCGCCTCGGCGGCGACGAGATCGGGTGGCTGCTGGCCGATCACATCCTGGCGCACACCTCCGGCGACGACCGGTTGGTCATCACCACCCTCGTCTCGTCGTCGCTGCTCGGTCGCATGGCCGCTGCTCACGGCGTCACCTGCCTCGAGACGTTCACGGGCTTCAAGTGGATCGGGCACACCGTGCTGCAGCACCCGGAAATGCACTTCGTGTTCGGCTACGAGCAGGCGCTGGGCTACCTGGTGTGCGGTCAGCCACTCGACAAGGACGGCATCACCGCTGCG
>MTKZ01006005.1_pt1 | contig 25704 bp, 35 predicted proteins | sample 1042781 | NCBI WGS metagenome assembly MTKZ01 (sample SAMN06212207, study PRJNA360539) | anaerobic digester metagenome | biome: Wastewater treatment plant; material: sludge; isolation source: anaerobic digester fed with sludge from wastewater treatment plant | place: Denmark: WWTP Viborg ... | reverse complement strand
TCTTCAACAAAATAGATCGCCTCATCGGCAAATTGAACCCCAGCTTTAAGACGTGCCATAAACTTGGCTTTTTCTTCCTCGGTTTTCAGGTATTTGTTGATCAGAAATGCAACAATAATTGGTACTATAGTTAGTGCTAAATTTTGTAAGGTTTCACCCCAGTTCATTTTTTACCTCCTTGATGGAATCCATCTTTGTCATACCACCAAAGGCATTCCTCCTCCGGTGGTTGTCCATTACTTAGTTTTTCTTTCAATTTTTCTACTGCCTCTTTTTTACTTTGCTCCCACCATTTATCAAATTTTTGGATCTGAATTTCATAGTCTTTCTGGATGAGAGTTTCTAATACTTTCCCGTTATATTCTTTCGAGTAATAATTAACCTTTTCCTGTATTTCTTCTTTGGTTTCCTCCGCCCACCTCATCAGCCAGTTAACAACTTCCATCCAGGCTTTTTGTTCGGTTTTCACAACTGCCCAGGTCAGAGAGTGCATAAGGTCGGGAGAGAGATACCAAACGAAATCAACTATCTTTCGATAAAAATTCAGCCATTTATCAATTTTTTGAAGGTATTCTTCTTTCGGGCAGGGTTTTTCTGGGAAGGTATCATAGAGTTTTCCAAAGAGCTTTAAAGTGAGTTGATGATCGCATTGGTCTATCGGTATAATGACATCTTTCAAACAGGAAACAATAAGCAGATCGAGGAATAAGCGTTTGAGCATTAGTTCAGTATTATATCCTCATAAAAGCAGAAAAACATATCATCGGGAACCTCAAAATAATTCGGTTCTTTTGCCTTTTCAAATAGTTGAATCAATTTTGGATACAACCTTTCCTTTTTCTTCCTTCTGGTTTTCTTCGGAAAAAATACTACCGGTTGCTCATCACAGGTTTGATATTCTTCTTCATCGTCAAAGTCAAAAATATCGTTCATGGCTTAAATAAACTGTAGAATTTCTGAAAGTTAGGGAGCCAGTATTTGTTTAAATTATTAGGGTCATTATCAGCCCCTATTGGACACCATTTATCCCCGAAATAAAAAATAAATCCTGGATAATCGCTTTTCTTTTTCCCATTGGCAAGGGTATCAGTATGCCATCTTTTGGTATCTTTTATCAATGTTGACATCGTCCATTCAGCTTGGGTTCGCAAATCAGTATCGATTGCCCCTTGCGCCAATACTCCAAATTCCCTTCCCTTTCTACCCTGTTCGCACATTCGCACCGCTAACATAAAAGCATACGGATTGACCAATAAGGGATATTGTTTCATGGTATTTTTGTAGGTTTCCAAATACGCTTCAACCACAGTAAATATGGTTTCAATTTCACTGATGAATTTAAAATGGGTTCTAACGTTTTCCATGTTGACCTTTTCATCCGGTTTAATTTCTTCCTCATCCTCCTTTTTTGGTCGAAAGGCAAAATAGATAACAATGATAATAATTGCAAGAATTGTGATGGTTAAGATAAAAATCACCTCCCGACAATAGACCAAACCCTGGTAATAAATTGAGTTAATAAAACCCCAAAGCCAATAGTTATAATACTCACCCAGACGCTATGGCGAGATACTTCGGTTTCAAGCTTTTGTATTCGCTTATCTTGTTCTTTTAAACACTTGCAAACTTCTTTAATATCTATTGACAAACCCTCTAAATGGTCATTGGTTGTTTTCAATCTGTTATTTTGGAGTTCAACTTCTTTGTAAAGTTCAAATATCTTTATATCCTGCTCACCGTTAGTTAGGATTCCAGTTTTTTCTTTGTCGGCCATAGCGTCACCTTCTAACCCTTTACTTTTTTTCCATCCGGCATTTGAAAAATTCCTCCAAAATAGGTATATCCGGCACGGTTTAAAGCTTCTTTATCTCTTAAGTGTTTCATTGGTATGACATCCCAGTAGTTAATAAGAAAATAGTTTTTGCCATCATTAAATATGGTCATACCATGGGCAATTGGTTTTAAAAACCCCGTCCATTTCCAGCCGATAAGAAGATACGATTCCCACCCCAATGCCCGATAAATAGCATCAGCTAAAAACAGGTGAACATCTTCGCAATCACCCGTGTTGGTGGCAAAATATTGAGAAGGGGTTTGCCAGTAATCTTCAACTCCAAACTGGTCTTTGTCATATTGGTAGGTAAAATCGTCAATGAAGTGGTGAACATCTTGGAAAGTTTTTTGTTGGGATAACCAATAGGCATATTCAGGAGAGGGTTCGGATTTTTTTGCTTTAAATCGAAACCAGCACATTTATTCCTCCTAATTTAAGGGGCAAACACCATTAGCGCAGTTTGTAACACTTCTATTAATTTTGTGTCTTACTGGTGGGGTATCACCTTTGGCATTTGGTTTTCTTTTACATCCAAACATCGAAAAAGCAAGAACGACAATCAGCAATATCAACAGTTTATTTTTCATTTTTACCATCCTTTTGAAGTCCCATCAAGTAGAAGAAACCCACAACAGCGATAGCAACAGCAAGAATTTTCCACAGCAAGCCAATCACCTATTTTGCTGATTCTTTTGTAGCTTTCAATATTTCAACGTCACTTTTGAGCTTCGTAAACTCAGCCTTCATAGCGTCAAACTCAGCCACAATATCTCTCTCTGGTTCTTGGTTTTCGTCTTGATGTGTAATCAGTTCATATGCTCTCGCCTTGATTAATCCCTTGTTGTCCGCTATTGCTTTCATAAACTGATTATCTTTTGGGTCTTTCACGTGAATAGCTGGTCTATTTAGACCTTCCCGATAAACAATAAGATATAATGGTCTTTCATCTTCAAAGCTAATCGAATTAATCTCGGTCATGTCAAGCTGAGGTAGAAACGGAAAATCTGTATAGAAATCTGTAATTGACCAGATATAGGAATGTTCATTTCCGTCATCATCAAATTCAGTAAAACAGAATCGTTTATTCTGATAAGATAAAATCATAGAATCCTCCTTTCCTCAAGCTGCTAATTGAATAATTGCTAAAGCATAATAAGGTGGCAAGAATGTTGGTGTTGTTCCAGTAATAGTATGACTGTGGGTTGCTGAATAACTACCATGATAGCACCTATACTGACTACCACCAGCAGCATCAAAATGGTTGTGGGTGTTAGCTACCGACGTAAGTGTTATATTCGGAACTGTTAAGGTTCCATCTCCAGTTCTTGTACCATCATCGTCCTCGTCAGCAAACTCGATGAAATAATTTCTCAAATCCAACGTTCCATTAGAGCCATCACACAACAACCAACCATCAGGAATATTTACTATGCTTTCCCAAAAAGCATACATTCCAGCTTGAAGGCAAAAGGCGTTTGAAGCGTCAGTCCAGGCTGAAAGCAATGCTCGATAAAGGTTGGGAGTAATGTTGAAATTAGTATTTGGGTGAGTGTGCGCCCCTGCATTATATGGGATGTTACCTCCACCAGAGCCATAATCGCTACCGCTTCCGTGATGATGGCCACCAGAACTTGTAGAAGTAAACCCAGATATCGTATTAGACCCACCGGCACCAATACTTGACCTCGGAGAAAATAATTTTCCGTCTCCGCTACTAAACCTTGTTAACCCATCCAAAGAAGCTCCAGAGAACATGACCGCTTTAGCCGGTAAGGACGACAAATCCGAATCAGCCTTAATTAGCCTTAACCCGTAATATGGTGGGGTATAATTATACGTTAATGTGTGGGTGTGTCCTCCTGCTGACGTTTCTCCACGAAAATTTTTTGCTGAACTGCTTGACCCCACGAAACCAGATGCGGTACTCCCAGTATGTACGCCTTGTGTGTCCGAAGCAGCGGTGGTTATACTCGTGCTGCCTCCAGTAGCTCCTACCGCATAAGTATTCCCAGCACCAATAATAAACCGTCCATCGGCGTCAGTAAATAAACTCCATCCAGAAGGAGCAATAATTCCGTTATAAGGAATGATAAGCCCAGCAGGAACAACAATTCTTTTGTAAACTTGTTTCCAAGTCCCACTGACATTAACATAAATCTCATTAACTTGTTTCCACGTTCCGCTCACATTAACTTGAGGATCATTAATTTCCTTCCACGTTCCACTAACATTGCCATATAAAGTCATATCGATACCTTATACATATTTAAACCAAACATCACCACTCGAACCGCCAGAGGGATTTGCGGTTGAAATGGTAATTTTGTGCTTTTTAGTAACAGCGTCTTTAACATCAGCAACAGCAACCTGGTTAGCTCCGCCAAAATCAAGATACTGGTCGGTATTTTGGTCATGCTTTTTACTTACGGCATCAGAAACATTTGGTTTCGACAATCCCGAATCGACCGGATTACCGTTAGCGTCAAACTCAGCAAGATTTCCTGCAACAGCGTCTGAGTCTTTCAAAGCCTTGCTATTGGCATCATCTGCTCCAAAAACATCGCCCTCAGTTTTATACCAAACATAAAAACTTAAACCGCCCTGGTCGGCATGGAAGAAAATCTTATTACAATACTTGGCATCTCCTTCGCTTGCTCCTAAATAGTCAACCTGAAATTTACCCGAGCCAGAAACCGAACCATCATAGGCTTCCTCAACCAAATGAGTTCCCGACTTATCGTTATTTTCCCAAATTTCAATTGAGCTATCATTGACAATCCAATTATGCTCAGTTTCAACCACATAAGGCGGTCCGCTGGGAACGGTAATTAATTCAGCGTTGATAGAAACCGGAGCACTCGGACAATAATCAATATATGTTTTCATCTCTCACCTCATATAATCTCAAGCTCATAAACGTAAACAATGCCGTTAATGGTTAGTTTGGGGGAAACCTTACGGACTACGGCTCGAAAAGTAACGCCGGTGAAGTTGTAGAAAATTGACTTTTCAACGGATATAACTTGGCCGACTTGGTAAATAATACTTTTCTCAGCACTTACCGGAATGTGAATGGCATATACGATACTTTTTTCTTGTTTAATTACGGCAAGAAAATCATAAATTAAACTTTTCTCTACTTCGGTTGTTCCGCCGAAACCGTATAGAATGCTTTTTTCATTGGATAATGCTTGTTGCATATCATATATCAGGCTTTTATCAACGCTAAATACCTGGTCTAAAGAATATAATATGCTTCTTGCAACTTCCACCCTTCCGCCGTGGGAATATAAAATACTTCGCTCGCTTGAGGCAATTCCGCCATAGCCATATACAATACTTTTATCAGTACCAGTTGAGCCAGGTTGGGCCAATTGGGCCGAACCCAACCGATGTTCACCAAGCCGTATTCCCCCGTAACTCATGCCGCTGTCTTTCCTTTTATGGTCAATTTTGCTTCAACCGAACTTAGAGGAGTTTGAGCTTCGGGAATTAAGAGCCTTACCCAAACTCCAATAGCTTCTCCAGCCGCCAGCTCTCCGGTTGGAACTGCAATAGCGTCTTCCTCATCGGCCGCATCTACGAAAGTATACCCCACTGGAGCAGTTAAACGATTGGTTGAAGTATCAGAACCATTCTTGCTTGATTCAACGGCTATGGCAATTTGGCTTTCAGGGTCGGAACTCACCCAAATTTTTGCTTCAGTTAAAGAGCTTGAAACATTGGTATTCTTAAAAAACACTTTCCGGTATTGAACATAGTTTCCTTCTCCGGTATCCTTAGAATAAGCATCAGTAAACACTTCACCCAACACCCCGACAATTTCATCACCGGTATTAATACCGCCTCCGTTCACATCATCATCATTTTGAGGCATACTGCTTGAGCCATATAGTTTTAAGTCAGACGCTTCAACCGCCATGTTTTTATTCCTCCAGTTGTTTTAGAACTTGTTGAAAGGTATCGAATTTTCCCCGCCAGTCCCAATTAATAATTGTTCCATCTATGAGATAAAAGGCAATTTCGCTTCTGAAATCGTGGATGTCGGCATGAGATATAAGGGAAGAATTAATTGCATATACCTTTTTTGAGAGTTTTTTAGTCTTTATCGCTCGAGGCTTAATAACTTTAACTTTGGTTTTTTGGTTAGTTTTTACCGTTCCACCTGGAATATTAACTGTTCCGCTCATTTCATACTCGCCAGTTTCTGGGTTCTCAACAATTGTTCCTTCAACTTTACCTGGTGAAAAAGTTATTATTCCAGAGCCTTCACCCTCAACCTCAATAATAGGGGGATAGTTTTCAGTTGTTTTGGTAGTAACCGTAACCTCAACCCACATTCGGGCCTCTTTGGGGATAGTGATTAATTTTGCTTCTGCGACAACAACATAAATAAACAGAAAAAACAACAAATAAAAAATAAGCAAGGTAAGAGCCATTCCAATAAGTGGAATTTCTATCTCTTTTTTTCTCATTTTCTCCTCCAGTAGAATTAAATAGAAGTAAAGAAGGTAACCGTATCTCCAACCTCTAACGGAGCCGGAGAAATGGTTTCAACCGTGACACGGTTAACATACTTTTGGTAATGGGTTAACAAATTCTGAGCAATAGTATCAGCGTCAGACTGAGACTGAACGAGGTGATTATTAATGGTTAAATACGAAGCTCCGCCCTGGGCTAATATAGTAGCGTCAGCTAACTTTTTAAGAGAATAAATTTTACTTTCTAATTCGGGGGTGTGTTTTCTTCCAAAAACTTTTATTGAATAACTGCGAGGGATACATTCACGGCCATAAGCAGTGGCAACAAGAGGCATATTATTTCGATCGGTATTTACCTTAATTTTGGCCTTCGTTCCTGATAAATAAGTATTTGTGAAACTTGCGGTATAGGGTTTTTTATAAGCATAAACTTTCCACGTAAAAGAATAACCGCCCACCAAATAGCCATCCTGTTTGATTTCAATTGTTGCACCAGTTTCTGAGGTAGAAACAACCCTTGAAGAAAACCTGGTTGGAGCAGTAAACCCAACCAAACGAACTCTATATTGCTGAGGGGGCGCGTCCGGTTTTGAATTTGATAGAGTTACGCTTGCCGAAACCGAAGTTGACCCATAAGAGATTTCATAAGACATTGAAATGTATGGCTCAGAATCGTACAATTCACAAGCAAAATTATCATATCTCCCAGCAGTAAAAGATGCAGTTAAGGTTATTGTTTTTGATGTTCCAGGGTTAACCGAACCTTTTTCTGTGTCAAGTGTGCTTTTGCTTCCACCAGCCAAATCCTCTGGATTAATAATTTCTACGGTCATATTGGTATATGGACCGCCGGATATATGACCGGTTGAAACAGTCCTAGTTAATTGCCCAGAACTAATTGAAGAACTTGCTGAATGTATCCTTTCAAAGTCTCCTAACCCATTCTGATAATCATACCCAAAGCTAATATCATGATAGGTTTTATCGGTAGCAAATAATATTTCAAACTCTTCACCATTATCAACATTACCGCTATATTGACCAATTTGAGTTTTAACATCATTCAAAGACTTTGAGGGGTCATGTAAAATTGAAACCTTGGCTCCAGTTTCAGTCCGGTCAATTTCAGTGGTCACGCCGGATTTATTGGCCATGGTAAGTTCATAACGAATTTTCTCATATCCGGTAAATAATACGTTGTGTTCTTCTGATACCGTTTCAGCGTCAAGAGTTCCATTCACTGTTCCAAGAGTAGCTTCTTCGGTAAAATATTCTTTTCTTTTTCGTTCTTCTCCAATTACCTCAACGCCGTTAAAAAACTCGGCATCATCGGCTCTGGTTTCAAGAATATTGGCATTATCGTCAGTAATGTCAAAAACTCCAGTTCCAATACTTTGGATAGCTTTGAAATTGGCTTTTCCATCCCCATCAAACCAAAACCGGTAATTGACCAGTTGGCATAACTTTTTAACCGCTTCTAATCCGCTTGTTCCCTCATTAAACCAACATCTATCAATGGTTTTCGAGGGGTTATCATAGAGCAAGTCTCCGCTTGAAGCGATAACTTTAGCATTCACCAAAATATTCTGTAGAACGGTGATAATATTCGCAGAAGTAAAATATTTAACCGTCAAGGTTCCTGAGGGTAAGTCTTGAGTGATAACTAATTTTCCGGTAACCCAATCATACGTCCATGACGAATATTCAACGTCGTCCAAAAGAACCTCATATACCCCATTGCAACCGGAAGGCAAAGAATATTCATAACTTCCATCAGCGGTAATGGTGGCTACAGAACCCCAATAAGAATCTTTCGGGAAACTATACCTTGATAACCCATCAGTTGGGTCAATTGCTCGAACGGTAAAAGTTGCTCCATCGGGGCTTTTCCTTCGCACCGGAGAACAGATAAATCCCTGAAAATACGGCCAGGTATAAGGGGTTTCTCGGATACCGTCAGAGTTTCGATCAACCTTTACCCCGATATATACTTTTATTTTTCTTCTTAATGAAAATACCCAACCGGAAGGCCCATTGATAGGATCATACTTTCCGTCTTTATCTTCCAAGGTAATATCGCAACTTGAGGCGGTTACTCCGTCAATTGCCGAGCCTTGAAAATTTAAGTCAATCGAGACAATATCATCTCGTGACACCATTGACCAGGTTGAGCCGGATAAAACATAAACGGTATAAAAGGGTTTGATAAACGAATCGTTCAAGTCTTCGGTATTTAGAGCAATGGCGTTCCCTTCTGAGCCGGCTAAATCTTTCATTTAGGTTTCCCTCAATTCCCAGTCACATTCCCAAAGAACAGTTGCGCCAGGAACCCTATAAAATCTTGGTCTTCCAACTGAGGTGACGGTATAGTTTGTTCCACCAAGATTTAAAGTCCAAACTCCTTCAATGTTATCAGCGGTGATAATTTTCGTTTTTTCGCTATCAGCCAAGACGCTCCAAGATAAAAGAATATTTCTTTTTTGTGATAACTTCTGATACCTTCTCGCACCTGATAGGGTTGTGGTTTCTCCAACGTTTTGCTCGTATTGAATCTCAAAGGTAGTCGGGTCAACAATGGTCACGCCGTTTGCGGTCAATTAAACGCCACCCCCTCACGCCGTGCTTGATACTTGATTTCTTCCCAAATTTTACGGCCGTCAATTTTTTCGTTGGTATTGATGGTGATGTTGATATTCCCAATTGATGGACCTGGTTTCTCTCCAGGTGGGATAACTATTTCTCCAGCATGGAGATAGGCTAAGCCGGTTTCTGGAACATAGCCGCCGTGCTGATATTCTGGGATGTCAAAGATACCCCCCCCACTGGTTGACCAGAAACCGCCGTGCTGTGATAAATAATCAATAATTTGTCCGCTGGTTGCTGGAGTAGAGCCTGGTGTTATGGAACTAACAGCAGCGGCCGTTGAATATACCGAGGCCATAGCAGCATTAAAAGAGGATCGCAATTCTTGAGCCACTCTTTGCCCTTCTGTCCCCAAGCCGCCTAAAGCCTTAATTATTTCCATCACATCTTGAACATATTTATTTTTAATTGCCCCCGAGGCTTCACTCATGGCTTGAACCGATTGTTCACCAGCACCTTTTAAACCTTCAACCAGCTTTAAATTATAAGTTTCCTCAATAAGTTCTATTTGCCCTCGATTCCATTCGTGCTGATTTAAAATTTCCTGCAATGCTTCATTATTTTGTCGTATGATAACCTGCCATGAATCGCCATTCATTCTGGCATATTCATCTTTTATTCCCTGCCATGCTTCCATTTTTACTCCAATTTCTTCTTTCCTGATGGCTTCTTCCTGAGCGGCTCGCTTTTCTTCAAGAGCAATTAAAGCGTTCATTTCATCGGTTTTTAAAGCGATCATTTGGTCTTTAATAAGCCTTGCCATTTCAGGGTGTTTCTGTTCCAGTTTAATCAATTCGTTCATGCGGTCCTGAGTGATTTTGTACACATTGTTTATAGCGTCTTGATATTCCTTTTGAACTTGTACAAATTTCTTGGTCGAATCATCCAAGCCCAACATGAGCGTATCAAAATTAGCCTGTTCGGCTATGTTCTTTAAGTCATTGAAAGCCAGGCTTAATTCAGCTATGGCATTACTGGTTTCCACCGCCGATCCGGTGGTTTGATTCATTTCATCAATCAACGGTTGAAATCCGGCCCTGGCATCGCTCATGGTTTTATTCACTTCTCTAAAAGCATCGGCATTGCTGAGGATTGACAATGTAGCGTCTTGAAAAACCGGCTCTAATCCCATTAACTCTCGAATTAAATCCCTGGTTTCATTTAAAAAATCTTTGGCTGTTTTCAGCGTGCCGGATTTCTCAACTCCAAGAGGAACGTCTCCGGCTCCACCGGCATATGCACCAGTTAAACCAAGAGAACCGAGTTTGTCATAAAAATCATTGAGGTTATAGTTTTCATATTGGTTGTGCATTTGAGGAATGTTTTGATTGGTTCCGTTTTCATAATCCTCAAACAGATCAATTAAACTTTGTTCTTCTTCGGTCACTTCACGCCTAAATGCTTCTTTGACAGACTCAATCGCCCCGATAAAATGTTCATAGAAATTCTTACCAAGCTCCCAGGCGTTATCAATCGAGAATGTTTCAGAAATATAATCCCAGGCTTTTTGAAATGGGTTTTTAATGTCTTCTTCGGTATTAGAAAATACCTCTGGAATTTCCATCGAAAACTGATCTAATTTATTTAAAGTAGCCCAGGATTCATCTCCAATGTCAGTTAGCCCTTGTTTGGTCTCCCCTAATTCTTTGGGAACGAACAGCCCGTTTAACCACTGCATAAATTTGTTTAGCGGATTATCCAACAGTTCCTTGATTGCCGCTCCAATTTTTTCAAAGGCTTCTTTAATTTTTATCAAGCCGTCCGGTACTTTAATTTCTCCAAATATATCTTTTAATTCCTGCCATTCTTTCTTGAGCCACTCGTAAGCTTCTCCCAAATGGAATAAGTCAACAAATTCCTGCCATAACTTAGAAACGGTATCTGTTAAATTCTCCACAGATAGAATTTCACAAAGCTCAGCCCACTCTTTATCGAGCCACTCTATTGCCTGCTTAATGTGGAAAAGGTCGACTATCTCTTGCCATAATTCCGATAATTCGTTTTTTAGGTTTTCAATAGTGAAGATTGCTTTTAGTTCTTCCCATTCTTTTTTAATCCAATCTATCGCTTGTTGAATATGGAAAACCTTGAGCAAATCGTCCCATAGGGACTTAACGTCTTCAACAAAAGCCGCAATTGACATCCCCTTTTTAAATTCTTCCCATTCTTTGGCAATCCATTCTTTGGCTTGATCCAAGTGGAGAATATCGAGGAATTTATCCCACCAAGAACGCTGATTCTCAATAAAACTATCGTCACCCTCAACGTATTCTTTGAAGTTTCCCCAAGAAACCGTTAAATCATCAGTTTGATTGCGGAACTTATCTACAGTTTCATCGGGCATAGGAGAAAAACCAAGAGCTTTTTTAATGGCTTCCCAGGTGGCAATTAAATTATCTTTCGTTTCGGTAAAAAATATCTGAACATCTGACCACGCTTTGGTAAAGGTGTCTACAACCCACTGCCAATGTATTAATTTTAAAAAATCGTTATACAAGTCTACCGCTGATTTAGCTAACCACATCAAGGATTTGTTTAAGGTTTCAGCTGCCCATTGAATGCCCTCAAAGGCTTTTACCAAACCAAACCACATATAATCGCTAATTATTTTATTGAGATCAAGAATGGCCTCCCCCCATTGTTTAAAGCCTTCAATGGTCATTTGAATGATTCTCAGCATTCCCAGTCCGGTAGTTTGCCAAGCCGCTACAACTGACGAACCGGTTTCTGAATAGCCCTTTTCCTTGGTTTCTCTTTTTATTAATGCGTAATAGGTTTCTAATTCTTTAACCAGCCCAGCAACCTCATTTTTCCCCTTTTCAGCGGACTCACCAAGATTCCCAACGGCATCGGCCAATTTTTGTACGAATGGATTGTTTTCCTTCATGCCTTGATACCATTTACTAAAATATTCAGATATCTCAGGGAAAAATATCCAAATCGCCGCAATCGCTAACCCGATCGCTAATAATGCAAGGGTCAATGGAGCGGATGCTGCGCCGGCTATCCCAAAAGCGGAAAACAAATTATTTATGGCTTTGACTGCCAGCCCAAGAGCGGATATAAAACCTAAAACTCCTGCAACTATTAGCAGAGTTTTAGAAAGAAAATTCTTCGATTCATCCGATATGCTGGCAAATCCCTTGGCAAATTCAGTTAGTCTCTCCGCCCATTCCTTGATGGTTGGGGCAAAACTTTCGCCCAGAGTGCGGACAACTTCCATTCCGGCCTCTTTGAGTTGTTTGAGCGTAAATGCCAGGTTGTTGGTTGCTTTGTCATAGGCTTCTTGAGTGGTTCCTAAAGCCTCATAATTTAAACGTAAATCCTCGGTCGCTCCTGTTGTATCGGCTAATATGCCCTGAACTGCGGTTAAAGCACGGATATTGGGGAATAAAGAGGCTAACTGTTCCTGAGTTGCCCCTTTTAAGGCGAGAATAGAGTTTGTAAACCCCTCACTTCTTAATGATGTTGCACTAAATTCAACTCCTAAAGCAGCTGCCGTTTCTTTTGCTTCTTTCCCTGGATCAACAAAAGACATAATGGCCTGCCGAACTGCGGTTGCTGATTCAGCGGTTGGGATCCCCTGTCTTGTTAATGTTGCCAATGCCGCTCCTAATTCTTCTAAGGCAACTCCGTTTTGAGCAGCTATACCCATGATTGGACCCATTTCTCTGGCAAGGTCTTCAAATTCCATCTTTCCACGAAACACCGATTGGAATAACACATCTGATATTCGAGCCGCTTCTGAAGTTTCCATTCCATAAGCATTTAAGATAGAAGTAAACAAATCAGTTGTGGTAGCAACGTCAGTAAATCCAGCCGCCGCCGTTTTAGCGGTTACTGCCAATAAATCTAAGGCGTGTTCCGGCTCAATGGCTGCCGATAAAATATCATACAGCCCTTGAGCCATGGTATTAGCCGACTGTCCAAACTCACTTGCAAGAGAGGATACCGAGGCTTTCATTTCGTCAAAATGACTCATGAGTTCCCCTGGTAGCTGAGTAGCAACCTTTGCCATGGCCGTTTCAAAATCGGCAAACACTTTGACACTACCAGCGATAGCTCCAGACAAACCAAGGTAAGCCCACTTAGCCTGGTCACCAAGACGGCTTAAACCAGTAGTGAGCTTTTGGGATGTTGTTTGGGTTGTTTTTAATCTATTTTCAAACTTTTGTAATATCGGGGTGGCCTTGTCGGTTGCCCCGATAATTACTTCAAACTTCTCAGCCATTCATTTATCTCCTCATTCTTGCCTTCGCCCGTTCTCGTTCCATCTCTTCGTGTTGCTCTTTGTAAAATGCGATCCAGTCGTGCATTTCACTTTCGGTGAGTTCTTCAATAAACTCATACACAAAACGACCCTTTTTATCAGCTAAAACCATTAACAACTTATAAAAAGGGTCGTTTAATCGTTTTTTGCTTCTTCGATCTGTTCTTCTTCGCTTTTAGGCGGGTCAATCGCAGTAGCAATGCGGCTTAAAAACTCATCATCAATACGGTTAATCAATAAATCTTTATGCTCTGGAGTGTTGGAAAAGATTTTCTTTCCGTCTTTATCTTCCAACTTTTCAATTATCAAACTGGCTTTATATTTTGCATTGTCCATTTGAACCGCATCTCTCGCCCATTTAAAACCAGCCGCATTCATGATTCTTTGCCGTTCTCCAGCGGTCATCGGATACCAGTAAACGGTTTCCTCTAACTCTGGAATATAGAGAGATTTCCGTTCTCTCTTTTTCGATCGTTCCTCTAACTTATCTAATAAGCTCATACAACTCCTCCTTTTACGACTCATCAAACTCCTCAATTAACCAGTGGCTTTCAAAGTTGATGGTTTCTTTTATAACATCAGCTACTGAAGCACCGCTTGAGAGCCCAGGAATAACACAAAAACCCTGATAACCCTTAGCAGCTTCGGTATAGAGTTTTACCAAAAACACTTTGCCTAATTTGGCAATATCAAACCAATAGTCATCAATGGCAAATTTCTCNNAAACTTCCCGACCAGCTTTTCTGGGTAACGGTTTTCTTTTTCCATTCGTCACCAAAAGCCGAAACATCCACCACGTCAGCCGCTATGTCTAAAGTCCAGTTATAGGCTTCACCAATTTCAACTAAAGCTGAAAAATACTTTCCCGATACCTTAACCGTTTCTCCGGTTTCGTTGAGCTTCACCCGTCCGGTCAACCAGTCAATACCACGGTCTTTCCAACTTTCGTCTAAAGTTACTGCTCCAATGCCGGCTACGGTAATTCCTTCGTTTGGATCCCATAACCTTTTCCCAGTATCGTTAATCTGGTAAATTTTGGCATCGCCATTAGAACCTTCTGTGGTATCTTCTGTGGTAAAAGCGGTCGAGAAAGCAACGCTATTATCTATTCCGTAAACTTTCGCTGAATATCCTTTTAATACAGCCATCTATCTCACCGCCTTTAGGTATAGCTCAGTACACCGTTGCCGGTAAAATTAAAGGTAACGTCAACGGTTCCAGCCACTGCCGCACTGCGAGAAATGGATTCAACAACGGCGTTTCCAGAGTAGTAATGGGTTGAGTCAACATAAAAGTTCATGGTTACATCCGCTCCAATAGTTAATGCAGATTGCCCAGAATCTGTGATGTCAAGTCTTCCATTACAACTTCCACTCCAGTCTTTCTGAGTAGCTACTTTTGTTTTCCATTCGTCGCCAAACGCTGATGTATCTACAATGTCAGCATTAACATCTAAAGACCAATCGCTCATTTCGCCAATAACAGTCGTTCCTGCCTTTATATTTCCAGCATAGCCTTTTAATACAGCCATTTTTATTGCCTCCTATTTATAAAATCGAATAACAAACGATACAACCGATCCAAAACGCTCTAAATCATCCTCATCGCCGTTCAGGCGTTCAACGGTCAAATCCAATATCTTGGCATAATAATTCACTGCTTTATCTCCTGTCCCTTCGGTAACGGTTAACTCGCTTTTAAGTGCTGCGGCTACGTCTTTGGGAAGGTCTAATGCGGAGTATTCGTTAGAAATTGGATACACATAAACCCAAATTTGGTAATCATGCTTTCGGGTAGCGTCAGAAAAAGAAATCACTGCTTCGCTGTTTATCGTGCTTCGTACCACGGCAAAGGGTCGGGTTAAAGCTGAAAGGTCTAAATTTGGGTTATAAAGATAAGCGCTATCGGCTAAAGCGGTAACAGTCTCAACCTGATCGGCTATTTTCTTTAAAAGCGAGGATACCTTCATAATTTCTTTAGCTCCTTGATGGCTTCTTTGATGTCACGCTGATATTTGTCTCTTTGTTCAAAGAGAGAATTGGTTAAATAGCCAACAGTTTGAGGGTTTTTCTTATTGATGTAATTGCGGATTTTGGCATAGGGGACGTTGGGATGGTATGATCCAACCCCCCACACCATAGGGAGTTTTTGCTCGGTAGCTAAAGAACCTCTCAAAGTTCCGGTTAATACTGGAGCTCTTTTTTTGGCATTCTCTCGGATTTCTTCGGCATTTTTCTTGGTGACGAAATCAACGGTTTGAACCACCATTCCAGCCCTTTTCCCGAAAGAGTCAATAACCTTGTCAATTCCTTCTAACCTCAAAGTTAAATTAAGCACGTTTTCCACATCCAACTGCTAAATAGGCTTCGATCTGATCAGGTTTTACAAATTTCACCTCATAGTCTTTGCTGGAATGGGTGATAATATCACCAACCTTTACCTGGTTGGTTATCAGGGTTCTAACGATCAGATCACCCCGTTTTAAAATTCCAGCTTCAACTGCAACTCGTTCGTCTCCGGTAATTTCCTGAACATCAGCGGCAATACTTTTAGAACTTTCGGTAACGCCGTCTCCGCCGCATTCTTCGCATTCGGGATCGGCAATTCCATATTCATCTACACATTCGCACGCTGTAAGGGTTTTCCAGCTTACCGAATTGAGAGCAGTGAATATCTCACCAGCAGTGGTTTTAAAAGCAGTCTTTTCAGCTTCAGTAATTAGTGTCATCTTCGGTATCCTCATCGGAATAGTCAGTTGTGTCTAAACCGGATAAACGATCTAAGTCTTGGCCCCACAATTCATCTTGAGATGAGGGAGCACTGGAGGCTTTTTCTTCGTATTTTTCAGCCAGCTTCATATAGTTATCAATAATTTTTGATTTGTCGATCTTAACTTCGCCGCTCCAGAAAACAAACGCTCCCGATAAGGCTTGAGAACATAAACCCCGAATTACTTCAGAGGCCGCCTGATAAACGCTGTCGTTATTTTCCGAAAGTATTGCGGTTAATTCGTCGTCGGTATAGCCGCTGCTACTTGGTATTAACTTTTTTAGTCTTTCGAGGTTGGTCATTTTTTTCCTCTTTTTTCAATTCTTTGAGGATTTCTTCTAACAAATGGAAGATATTTAAAAGTAGAATTTCAGAAGTAGTGCCTGCGTGAATATCAAGAATTTTAGCCATCAATAAAAAAGGGAGGCCTTATTAAGACCTCCCTGTCTCCTTTAATTAAAGAATAGTAGGATCAATATTTCATCGTCTTCAGAAGCTGCGGCCTCCAAAGACTTTCCTACGCTTATATTTGAACTGTTTGCCGCTCCGACTTTTAAGGTAACGGTTCTTGCGCTTTCTACGTCGCCCACCAATAGCTTGGTCACGGTATTATATTCATCAGACAAAGTCACCGCCGAGGCTCCGGTCAAAGCAGTTGCTTTTTCAGTAAATGCAGTATGATCAACTGCGGTTCCAATCACCGAAAAAGACTTGGTGGTAGCGTCATCAGCTACAATGGTCGGTTTTTGATTGAAAGCTCTAATTTCAGTTTCAACTTCAACTACTCCGGCCGAGGTTGCCGCTGGAGCTATGGTGGTAATTGCCAGGTCTCCCGAAGCTTTTTGAACGGTAACTGTTCCGGTAGCAACTGAATCCATCTCAACTCCGAGAATTAAACCCCAATCAACTTTAGTGGTTGCAACCGGAGTATCGCCGGTTAAAGTTACGGTTTCAGTAACAACTGTTCCATCGCCGCCATTGGTGGTTCCGTAAATGGTTACTTGCTGGGTGGTGTCAGCGGCCTCAGAAGATACCAACTCAACAGCGTCATTTGCTGGTTGGTTGGCAAAGTTTCCTCCGGTTCCTGAACCCATGGTATCGCCGGTTAAATCGGCATCGACAAACCGGATCACCTTTCCACCATCGGCTACCTTTAATTGATAACCGGCTTCAATCTCGCCATCGGCTACTGCGGTTATAACGCCCAAACCCAAACTAATTGGATCGGTATCCTCTACCTGTGCGCCTACGTTTGCCCCGATAACTACCGCACTATCGGCATCGGGTATTTTTACCTTATCGGTTACTGAATCAAAGTAGCATAAAATACCTGGAGCAATCGTTTCTCCAGCCGTCATCGCCCAGGTTAAAAAGGCGTGGTTGTGGAGACTATCGGCATTCGATTCATCGGTTAAAGTGTCAAGATTGGTTGCTGTAACCGTTGAACCGGCATTGTCTAATTTGTTTAATTCGGCTGCGGTAGCGGTAATTGAAGTTCCGCCTAATTTCAAAGCGGTAATATCTAAAGCACTAATTTTAGAATCAGAACCCAAAACCACTGCTTTACTTGCCGCCGAGGTTCCGGCCACAACATCAGCTACATAATTAATCTCGTCTGCGGTAGCGGTAACCTCAGTGCTGTCAATGGTTAGAGTTCCAATAGATACATTTCCGCTGGAATCAATAACCTCTACCTCAGTTCCTCTTGCCCCAACATAAAAGCCGGTTTCAGAAACCACGCCGGTTTCAAAGTGAGAGTATGCCGCCAGTGCTGGAAAAGTTATTGAAAGTAAAAAGGCTACCCCGAAGAGTAGCCCGATAATTCTTTTAGTGGTTTTTTTCATCATCGCTCACCGCCTACGCTGCGCCGGTTGAAGCATAAGAACCCCGATAGTCAGCAACTGCCGCTCCACATACATGACGGACTTTATACTCAACTGAGTCATAGTCAAAGTCACCGTTGAAGGGGTCTTGACCTCCGCCAATCTTAATGGCGTTCGGGTTCTTCATAAAGATTTCCGGCTCCTCATGGCCTCGTAGTCTTGCTAAAACCATGCAGAAGATTTCCGAGGGGTCAGGGAAGATATACCAGGCGGTATCGCCGCTGGTTTCATCAATAACCGGTAGATAGGGGTTCACGTGCAAGGTTAATCTCTGCTTCATCCAGTTGTTGGTTTTATAATTTACGTAATTCTCGGCTACCCCTTGAGTATCAGGGTAAACCAACTCGATCGCTTCTAAGATTGATTTAGCAGTTATTTCCAAAGCCGGAGGAACCACCAAATGGAACCGAGAAACAAAGAACGGTTCCCCATTGGGGTCGGTTTGGTCTCCGATAGAGGTAAATGCAGCAGCTAAAGAAGTAATACTCAGCTTGGCTGTTCCTAAATTATATCCACCTGAACCGGCATTAAAGAGTGCCGATTTTGGCCCCGATGCGTCAACAAATAAACTGGTAATAAGTTTCTGTTCGGTTCTTCGGGCCGCTCTGGCTAACTTCTCCGGTATTCTTTTCAGTGCCGATAAGTCGTCATTGATTAAACTTTCCCAACTTAAACTTAATTTTCTACCGTACTTGGCAACTGAAAATGTATATTTCCCTTCTTGAATTTTATCGTACTTATAGGGTTCTTGCTCGGCTACCTCACTTAATGAACCGTCTCCACCGTATTCGTAGAGACGCTCAACGGTTCGGAAGTCTCGCACCGGTTCAATGGCTACGTATTGTTCCCAATCGGCCGGATATTCCCGATAAGCCTTGAGCAGTGCCCGATCCATAGCGGTTCCGGCTAAAAGGTACGGAAGATCGGAACGGGTCATGGTTTCTAATAATTCCTGGCTTCTTGCTCCGGCTTCATCCTTTATATCTTCAAATAATTCTTTTAAGCTATCCATGTATATTGCCTCCTACTTCAATAGAACTTTAATGGTGTCGGTTCCACCTGAGGTTATTTCTTCCAAGGCGTAACCAAATAAGGTTTTATTACTGTTTTTATTCAGTGTCCCGTTGCTGGCATCCAAATACAAAGCGTCACCGAAACCTACTTTGGAATTAGATGAGCCGTCATGGGCTTTGACCGATAAGTCAAATACACCTTCTCTACGAATGACGGTATAGTTATCACTATCCTCATCGGCTAACGCTACGCCGGTTATTCCACCAACTAATACGGTTTCACCGGAATTAACATCAGAATTGGTATATATCTTCAACTGGTCGGAATTTTTGATTATCATGTTTGTCGCCATTTTTTACACCTCTATTTCAATAAAACTTCAATTACGTCATTTCCACTGGCGATAATTTCCATCGCATACCCAAACAGAATGCCGCCAGTCCACTTGTTTATTACGCCGGTTGAGGCGTTAATATACAGAGCATCTCCAATTCCTACCGCTGAGGCTGAATCGTTGGCTTCATTGTTCGTGGCATACACTTTAAGGTCGAAAGTTCCTTTTCTGCGGATAACCACTTCGTCGTCAACTGAGTCGGCAAGGCATACTCCGGTAAGGTCATTTAAAACATACGGGTCACCCGATTTGGCATTAGCGGTTGCGGTTGGCCAAGAAGTTGCGGCCAGTGGCACCAAAACTTGGTCGCCATTTTTGTGAACCATATTGGTCGCCATGATTATTTACCTCGCTTAATTTTGAGCAGGTCTTCAACCTCTTTTTCGCTGTATCCCATTGCTTCATAGACTTCTTTTAATTTGGCTTCGTACTTTTCTTTGTTTTGTTCTTTCACTTCGCTGTCTTTTCCGCTGTTCCCTACGTTCACCTGTTTATTTTCGGCAATCTTGGCAATGTATTCTTTTTCACTTTTGATGGATTCGGTTATTTCTTCTACTTTGGCTATTTTTCCGGTATAGAGTTTTCTAATTCTCTCTTTGGCAATATCAGGGAGTTCAGATTTGGCTAATTCTTTTTCTAAGATGGTCTCGGTTTCTTTCACTTGTCCGTAGGTTTTCCATTCGGCAATGTCTTTTTGCATCTTGTCGTTCTGCTCTTTGATTTCTTTCAGTTGCTTGTCCAGTTCTCCCTTTTTCCCGTACACCNNGTCTTTCATGTCGTCTTTAACCTCCATAACTGATTCATAAAGTCGTAAAAATTCACCACCGGCCGCAGGGTCGCTTACCAGGTCAACGCTGATAATCTTACTTAAGTTTTCTACTTCATGGCCTTCTTCAACTTTCCGCATGGTTCCGATACCTCGTATCGAAAGTCCCGCAAGGAGTTTATTGTGTTTAACAGTCTCTTTTGCAATGTCTAACCCTACTTTTCCGGCTTCGGTGTCTAAAAACTGCAAGTCAGCTTCAACCTGCTTTCCTGCAAATTTCACATTTTCATAAAATCCGGTTAACTCCCTTACACTTCGGTTGGGAATCCCTTTAATATCGGAATGATCCAAGTAACACTTGGCCCCCTCGAATAACGGAACCGCCTGTTCTAACACTTGAGCTGGATAATAGCGTTTATTCTTGCTCCAGCCTTCTTTAATTAAAACCACATGGGCTTTTTTCTTTTCGGTATCAACATTTAAGGCTTCAAAAATATCCTGGTCGATAATTGAGGTATTTTCTTCTTTCAACTTCTCAACGGCCGCCCAGGCAATTTTGAAGGCCCGTTCCTCATTTTGAGATTGCTTAAATGCGCTGTTAAACGCCGACAACCAAACCTTTTGTTCGTGCTCAGAAAGTTTTTTCACTGCCGGTGGAAGTTCTGAAATTTTGTTATAAGGCATATTCGGCCTCCTTTAGTCGAGCAACGTAGTCTTTAATTTCAGGGTAAATATTAGTTGTGTAACACATACAATTTGGATGACGGGGAAGTGACGGAGGCGGCCATCCCATTCCTGATCCGTCTTTATAGTAATCTCCTACCAATGGGGGGCATTCGTTATGAGGGCAAGGCCCTCCACCAAAGTAAAAACTCACTCCGATGATGTCAGGATCGGCTCGAATAACTTCTTCCTCGGCCATGCTTCTCATTCTCGCTGTTTCAGTCCGTACCATCCGTTTTATCTTCCAGGTCGCCCCTCGGTCTTTCCGGTCAATTCGCTGGTACTTTTTAAACCCGAAGGCATTCCTTCTGATGTCGGTAATAATCTGATTCCAGCTTTTCTGTTCGATGAGTCCCAGTCTGAGTTGGGTTTGGATAGCAGTTACTAATTCCTGGTCGTAGGTTCTGCACAGTTGCAAAGCGTAAGATTGATAATATTCCACGCCCCGAGGAGTAAAGGAGTTCCAATCAATGCCCAAAGTCGGAAGGTTCATAATCCGTCTTTGCAACATCTGAGTATCAAAGCCAGACTTTTGGGCGGTCTCTAAAGCATAAAGTATTTGGTTGTCACGTCTGGGAGCGAGGGTTTCAATTCTTCTTTGAATGTGTAAATCCAATTCCTGTAACCGTTGGGTTGTAAAAGAGTTAATCGGCTGATCCATCCGCTTTAATAACTGTTGCTCGATGTCGTCTTGGGCCTGCTGATAGTTAGTAAGAATGGTTTTAATGTGGGATTCAGTTTGACGCAAGAATTCTATTCGAGCTCTTTTAACTGCTCGCTGGATTCTAATTAGTTGGTTGAGTGACATCTTCAGGAGGTTCCGGTTCTGGGTAGCCGTCTTCGGCTTCGAATTCTAATTTTGGTTTCTCGGTTTCCCAGTCTATTCCGGCCATGCCGGCCAGGGTCTCGTTTGAAGCAATCTGCATGAGTTGCAAGGTCTGCAGATACCTTCCGAGCTTTTCAATATCTTTGGGTTTAGTTTCAGGGAAGGTAATATTAACCAAGTTGTTTCCTTTTATTTCTTCTCCGTCAGCGTTTAAGAACTGTGCCGGAGCGGCTCCATATTTTTGAGCATACGCACAAACCTTACTTAATAACGATCCAATAAAGTATTCAAACAAGTCCTGGTAGTCTTCTAAGCATTTTAAAAATGAAAAAGTGGTTTCCTGAGTTGAGGCAAAGTTGGCATTTGAAGCATCACCGGACACCATATATTCAGGTTGGCCGGAACCTGCTACCGTCATCAGTTTTACCGCTCGGATATCGCTTTCCGAGTCCTGGGCGTTAATGTTCAGGTTTTTAGGCTCCCAGGTAACTTTGGCATTATGAAATTTCACCGTACCAGGTCGAGGAGGTTTAGAGTTTTTACTCCGAACATCAGAAACATCGGTATCGCTTCCATCAACCGATACGTCCCAAATATAGCTTGCCCGCATTTTATTTAAATTAATTCGAGCGTCTAATAACTGCCGATACTGTTTCAACCAATATAAATGCGAGGCTAACTCCGGTACTCCTCGGAACTGGGTGGCAACGGTAGGCATTTTAACAAAGAGAAAGTCTCGGATAATATTTGAATTATTGGGATCGGGTTCTCCTGGTTGAATGTAATCTTCAATCTGCACGGTGTGGTAGGTTTTAAAATCTTCGCTGTATACTTTTTTGGTATAAACTCGTTTGAGGGCTAATATCTTTCGGTAATCCTCAGCAGATAAAATAACTTCAACAATTTCATTGGGTTCAATGTCTCTTATCTTAACTGTTCCGTCACCAGTGTTCACGTACAATAAAACAATAATTTCTCCATCAATCTGCAAACGGTTGCTCTCTTCTCTGATAAAGAGTTCCCAATAGTTTTCAGGGTCATCAGTGAAATTGTCGATAATCTCTTGAGCGTCTTCAGAGGGTGAAGTTATCTTCAAACCCCTACCAACCAAATAACTGGTTATATTTCGTACCTGTCTTTTTGCTAAGGGATTAGTTAAAAAGGCTTTCCAGGCTTCTTCCCGAATTTCCTTTAAATAGTTAATATCCAAATTCTTTCCATCGTCATCGCCCAGCTTGGTATATCCAGAGTCTTCGCTGTCAATACTTTCTGATACGGGTCGAGTAAATAAGTTTTTTATATTCTCCCAAAGGTTCATTTTTTCATCCTTTTGAAATTAATCATAATCCTCGCAGTTTGCCTTCCAGTTTTCGTACAGTTTCGGTTCTATTCGGGTTTCGTTTAATACACGAACAGCGGCTACCCCGCCAAATTCAAAAGCGTTTCTCAACGTCCTGTCGCATATCTTTTCAACTTCTTCATATGCCTCAGTTCCCTTTGTGAGTGGGAACCCCAATTTACCTTTGTCATTAATTTCATTAAGGCGTTTAAAAATTCTGTCTACGATTTTCATCAAAATTCCCCCTTGTCAAAATAATCTATTGGGCTAACGTCATCGGCTGTTGACGGAGTAAATCCGCTTGATAATTGTTCATGAGCACCACTGGCGGCATCTACTTGGTCGTCATGTGTTCCAATGGGGAATGCCTCGGCCTCACTTAAAAAATCCTCATTCCAAACTCCCCGAACCAATTTAACGTTTCCATGCTCAGTGGCTGATGATAAAGGCTTTGCCCTTAATGACTTAGAGCCGGTTGTTTTAATTCCAGTAAAAGTAAATCCCTTTAATACTTCTCTGGCGTAATGGTCGATGGTATTCACGCCAGAACTTCCTGGTTCTTGCTCCATAAATATTTCCACACTTTTTGTATCCAGTTCTGCGGTTTGCCTTATTAGTTGTTCTACTCCCAAGGGGGTTTTACGTACACGCCTCATGTCGATAATATAAAAAATGCCATCTTTCTCAGTCACAAGGCACCCAGCGGTATAATCGGGGTCTCTCCCTTTTTTCGGTTCAGTGGCCGCTAAGTCCCACCAGCGCACCGTCCGATAACCACGAGGATAGTCATCAACAATTTCAAACCATTCACGCTGGAATAACGTACTATCGGGGTTGATTTTCCAATCCCCGTCTTTTAATTGGGCTCGGGTGATATGGTCCAGTTCGTTCAAGCTTTTTTCATATTCATCCTGGTCAATGTGAGGGTTATCGCTCAATCTTGCGGGGATAAACGGCTTTCCGCCCAATCCCAAAACATTGAACCGGTTCTTCACCCATTCGTGACCCCTTCCCCCCGGGTTAGAAGCGGCTCTTATGCGGATCGGGATTTTGGAGTTTTTCAACCTTCGGAGTCGGGAATGAAGGTAGGTATATTGGCTCTCGGTAAATTGGGTAAGCTCGTCAAAACCTACAAATTGAAACTCAGCCGATTGATAGCGGTATTTATCGTTTTCATTCTCAAGATAGCCAAAAGATAAGGTTGCTCCAGAAGGAAATATCCAAGTCTTTTTAAGGTCGCCCCAGCGAGCATCGGTTTGAAACAACCATCCATGGGCTCGATCCATTAAAGCACCAGGAAGGGATAAGTCAGCATAGGATTGCCTGAATAAAATAGCAGCGTATTCCGGCACTTCAACATATTGCAAGGCCGCCATTAATAAAGCGTCTGATTTTCCCCCTCCGGCTGCTCCTCCATAAAGTGCCTCGGGGTCTGGTAAAATTAAAAATTCAGTTTGTTTCTCACTGGGGTTGTGCGGTATATATTTATTCTGTAGAACTGTCCTCTTGAAGATTTCCCACTGTATCCTGTTGAATTCGTTTAATAATTCTTTCGTACTGGTCGAGCAATTCATCTATGTTTCCTTCAACTTTTACTTTAATAGGCTTGTCTTTATCTCCACCCTCAAATATGCGAGTTTCTTTCTTCCCCCACCGTTCTGAATACCTTCGTTCTAAAAAGTCTTTATAATTGGTTGGGCTTACCTGTAATTTTTCCCGCCATTCCTCAATTAATCTTGCTTCGGCCCGAGCTTCGGCGTTCCTTACCGAGTGGAAAAAGTGGCGATAAATTCCGCTTTTTGCTTTTTCGCCTTTTTTAATCCACTTATAATAAGTTGACTTATCAATCCCGTGAGCTTGGCATACCGTCTCAATATAATTTCCTATTTCAATTGCTGGAATCATTTTTTCTATCAGCTCAGGGGTTAATTTTAACTTGGCCATTTTCACTCAACTTCTTCTATAGTCACCTTGAAGGCTTTTTCTCGTAATAGTAATAACTTTGCTCCCTCAGCTATAAATGTTTCAGGAATATCAATCTTAACCCGCATCCCATTTTTATTTCCGCTGATATTCAAAGCTGAGCTTATATCGGGGAATGAGGCTTCAAAGCAAATCTTTTCCATTTAGCTCCTCCTGACAAACAAGCGAAATAAGATTAAATTTTTTGATACTATCTTAGCTGTGAAACAACCGATGACAATCGGCACATAAAATTCTTAACAGTCTTACATCGTTATATAAAACCAACCGGCCTCTTTTAGCCAAGTGGTGGCAATTCGTTCCTTTTTTTCTTCCGCACCATTCACAAATTCCCTTGACAATCTCTTTTCTTTCCTCCCGATTCTTCCGGTAGGTTTCTTTCCATTCCTTGACCGTTTGAGAGTAGCATTTGAATTGATGGCCGTGAGAATGGATAAAGTCCTCACAATCGGAAACGATGGCTTTCAGTATTTCTAAATCTTTTTGCTCCCAGGCTTCTTGGATAAAAATAACAAAGGATTCAAAATGCTCGGTAAATTCTTGAAGGTTCATTCTCTACCTTGGCTTTTATTATTTGTTCGTGGTCTTTAATAAATTTAAAGAGGTCTTTCGTGTTACCGCTGATTATTTCAGGATATTTAAAAGCTAACTCTTCATCTTTTATCCAAAATCTTACGCCTAAATATTTCAAACCCTCATAAATAAAGGTATTGATGTATTCATCAAGGTTCACGTAAATACACCCTTATCTGGTCTTGGATTCTCTGAATTTCATTTAC
>MTKZ01013303.1_pt2 | contig 25710 bp, 22 predicted proteins | sample 1042781 | NCBI WGS metagenome assembly MTKZ01 (sample SAMN06212207, study PRJNA360539) | anaerobic digester metagenome | biome: Wastewater treatment plant; material: sludge; isolation source: anaerobic digester fed with sludge from wastewater treatment plant | place: Denmark: WWTP Viborg ... | reverse complement strand
GCTACTTCAACCCAGATGGTTGCGTGGGCGCTGCTTTGGTATGCCCTTGGGCTCACCGGGCACAGCCTGGTGGAGGTGCTGAGTAGAGCATTTTACGCGATGCACGACACTAAAACCCCGGTGCTGGTTGGGGTCGCGGCAATGACGGGCAACATTCTGCTTTCGTTTTTCTTCTCAAGTCTCTTCAGCCAGATTGGCTGGCTGCCGTTGGGCGGGCTGGCGCTGGCGAATACTGTGGCAACTGCGGTGGAGTGCCTGGTTTTGTTGGCGATCATGCGCCGGCGATTGAGCGGCATTGAAGGGAAGCAAATCCTGCGGACGGGGGTTACAGCTCTGGCAGGCAGCGCCGTGATGGGGCTGGTGTTGTTTGGATGGATGACCCTGTTTGGGGACTGGAACAAATTCCTGGTGTTGGCTGTGGGTGTGGCGTTGGGGGTGGGGGTTTATGGGGTGATGATGTGGCTGCTGAAGGTGCCGGAGGCAGGCGCAATCACGCGGCGTATCAAAGGCAAGTTAGCCCAAAAAGGCTGAAGATACTGCAAGATCTGACCAGTTGGTCGGTTCAATAGTAAAAGGATATCTGACTTCCCCCCTATTTTTTTAAGAATTGACAAACCTAAGTTTAGATTGGGCTGCTAAAAAATTTAGCCACTAAGTATGCTCTTGGTGTGATTTACCTGGATTGACTTTTGAGCTGCCTAAAAAAATGGATTAGCTCCAAACCATCACCCACTGCACCAGGATGGCAATTGAGACACCGAAAAACACGCCTGCAATGGCTTCGCCTGGGGTGTGACCGATAATCTCGCGCAGGTATGAAACTTCTTCTTCTTCCAGTTTTTTTAATTGAAACAATTCACGCACGATTTGGTTGATTCTTTCAGCGTGGAAGCCCGCCTGTCGGCGGACGCCGGTAGCATCATAGACAATGATGGCAGTTACAGCCAGAGCCAGCGCAAAAATCGGGCTGCCCCAGCCAGCATTTAAGCCAATGGAAGTCGCAACGGCGGTCATCAGCGCCGAGTGCGAGGAGGGCATCCCTCCCGCGTTTAGCAGCAGCGTCCAGTCCCAGCGTTTGTGGCGCAGGTACTCCACGGGCACTTTGATCAGCTGCCCCAGGATCCAGCCGAGCATGGTTGAGACACCAACCGGGTTGGTAAAGAAATCAAAAATGCTCATGCAGGCTCGCCATCCGTTGTCGCAGAAGTTGAGGAAAGCGTCTCCACGCGCAGTTGAGCGGTTTCCAGCAGTTGGCTGCAGATGTCGCTCAGGCGTTTGCCTTCCTCATAGAGTTTCAGGGCTTCTTCAAGTGGCAACTCGGTGTTTTCGAGCTGGGTGATGATCTGTTGCAGGGAGGCGAAGGCGGCTTCAAAACTGGGGGTGGGTTGGTCGGTCATGGGGTATCTCCTGAGATGGTTGCGGCGATTTTTCCATCGCTCAACTGGATCTGGATGGGTTGCTTTGGACTGGTCTGATTACGGCGTGAGATCAGATGGTGGGTTTGGGCATCGCTGACGATGGCGAAACCGCGCCGCAACACCGCCATCGGGCTGACACTTTCCAAGCGGGCAACCTGGTTTTGCAGTTTGAGCTGATGCTGGGCTAGATAGTGGCTCATGGCGCGTTCGAGGCGTTCGCGTGTCTCGTCCTGGAATTGGAGGAAAGTACGCACACGCTGTGCGGGAGAGTGCCGCTGCAGGCGGTTTTCTGCCAATAGCAGATCCTGGCGCAGGCTTGTAAACTTGTTTTTCAAGGTTGCGTTCAAATTCTGATTGATGGATAGAAGTTCAGCCCGTAGGTCAGCACTGGTGATCGGTGTGGCGAGTTCGGCAGCGGCGGTGGGGGTGGGAGCGCGCAGGTCTGCGGCAAAATCGGCGATGGTGAAGTCGGTTTCGTGCCCAACGCCCGAGATGACAGGCACGCGCGATGCTCGGATGGCATAGGCAACAGCTTCGTCGTTGAAGGCCCACAAGTCCTCGATGGAGCCGCCGCCGCGGGCAAGAATGACCAGATCCAGATCGGGCAGGGCTTTGAGAGATTGAAAGGCGCTGACGATGCCACCAGGGGCTTCAGCGCCCTGCACAGCCGTCGGGGCGAGCGTGACGCGCACCAGGGGCAGGCGCCGGCGCAGGGTGTTGAGGATGTCCTGCAGGGCGGCGCCGCTGGCGGAGGTGATGACGCCGATATGGCGTGGGAATTGCGGCAAGGGACGTTTTAGCTCGGGGGCAAAGAGCCCTTCAGCTTCAAGGCGGGCTTTCAGGCGCAGGAACTCCTGGAAGAGCTGGCCTTCGCCAACCGGCTGCATTTCATCGACGTAAAGTTGCACCTGCCCGCCAGCGGGATAGAAACTCATCGCACCGTGGGCTTCCACGCTCTGGCCATCTTTTGGGCTGAAACGCAGGCGGAAGGTCTGACCCTTCCACATCACACAGCGCAGTTGGGCATCATTGTCTTTGAGGGTGAAGTAAAGGTGACCGGAACGCGGTTGGCTGAAGTTGGATATCTCTCCCCGAACCCAGACATCGCGCAGGATCTCATCGGTCTCGAGCACTTCGCGCAGGTAGTTGGTAAGCGTGGTGACGGTGAAAACCATTGGTTGAAGCGGAGGAAAGTCGAATTCGAGCATGGGATAAAGTATAAGCGATTTGGTAGATGAAATGAGGAAAGGGAAGGCCCTTTCCCTACGGGATTGGTAATCTTGTGAGGTTCTTGCAGGGTCGATGGCCTGCCTCGACCATTTGATATCAGGAAAAGGCAGGCCTTTTCCCTACGAGGAACTACATTCATAGTATGTTGACGCCTGCCTTGACCAGACGAAATGAGGAAAGGGCAGGCCCTTTCCCTTCAATGGTATTCTGGCAAGCAATGAATCTCTTAAAGGTTAATCAAGGGCCTGTTCTCTTGTTTCGTGATCGTATAATACAAACATCTATCTCGATTGAGAGGAGAAACATGAAAAGAATCCTTTTACCTATGATTATTCTTCTTCTGACGCTGAGCGCCTGCGTTATGCCTCAGACTAACAACGTTGAAGCCGAACTGCGGGCAACCTTGGTGGCAGTGAACGTTCAATCGACGATTCAGGCAGATCAAATTGCCTCTTTACAAACGCAGCTGATGCAGCCAACGGCAACCTGCCCGGTCTGCCAGGCTTCCGAGCCTACTGCCACACCTATCACACCTACCGAGACACCCATCCCGCCTACTGAGACACCCGTTCCGACAGCAACTGTTCAAGCCACCGGCAGCGTTTCTGGGAGGTTGGGTTATCCCTCGGAAATGGTCCCACCGCTGCGAGTCGTGGCATTTAACATCCTGACAGGTGAATATTACTGGCAAAACACTGTGCTGAACCAAATGAATTACCGGTTTGAAGCGCTGCCAGTGGGCACATACCATGTGTTGGCTTACCTGATTGAAAATCCCACCCGAACCTTTTACGCGGCTTATTCCGAATATGTCACTTGCGGCTATCTGGAGAGTTGCACAAACCACGCATTGGTCCCTGTCGAGGTGAAAGCGGGAACGGAAACGACCAACGTGGACCCTAATGACTGGTATGGCGCCGATCCGGAATCACTGGGTTGGCCGCTCGACCCAACGATAAACTGGAATTAGCAGGAGACAAGCTTGCCAGTTGCACAACTTCTTGATTGACGCAGCCTGCAAGGAGAAGCTTCGCAGAGCAGTTAACCCAGCGGCACGATCTTGTTGGCGCAGGTTGCAGAACCTGACCTAAACAAATCTCTCTTGTCTTAAAAGGACATGACGGGAACCCTGTTCTCGCAAGGTCCCCAACCCTGCCTGATGACCCATAAGAATGGTTTTCGGGTGATTGCGTTGGGAAACCAAACGGTCAAACAATGTCCAGAGGTATTTCAAAACCGATAGTCGTGCCTTTGCCAGGTTTGGATTCAGCCCAGATCCTGCCGCCGTGCGCTTCCACGATCGCGCGCGCGATCGCCAGCCCCAGCCCACTCTGATTAGTATCAGCATGCCGGCTTTTATCCACCCGGTGAAAGCGCTCAAAAATTAACGGGAGTTCCTCTACGGGTATCCCCTCGCCGTTATCGGTGACCGTGAACAACAAAGCACGGTTTTCTACGGTTTGTGTAACCCCCAAAGCAATTTTTCCACCTGTCGGAGTGTGCCTGATCGCGTTGGCGACCACGTTCTCAAAAACCTGCATCAGGCGCCCCTCATCGCCATAAAATCTGGGCAGCTCCTCAGCCGTCCTGACTGTGAGATTAATCCCCTTCTGCTCAGCTTGCAGGCGAAAAACCTCGCTGATCTTGGTCAATAAACCCGCCGGCTCCACTGCTTCACGGCTGATCAAGAGCTCGCCGCTATCGGACTGCGAAAGAGTGCGCAAGTCGCTCACCAGGCGGTTGAGGCGGTTCACTTCAAGCCCAAGCACATCCAGCCGTTCAGGCGTCAGGTCCAACGCGCCATCCCTGGCTGCCTCCACGTATCCGCCAATGACGGTCAGAGGCGTGCGTAAATCGTGTGCGATGTCGGCCGTCATTTGCTTGCGCAGTCGCTCCGCGTTTTCGATTTCCTGGCTCATGCGATTGAACGATGTGCCAAGCTCGCCCAACTCATCGCTTGAATTTACTTCCACCAACTGCTTGCGCTTACCCTCTGCCAGGTTGCGCGAAGCGTTCGTCAGCGCTTTGATGGGCTTGGTGAAGCTGCCAGACACCAGAAGGCTGAGCAGCGAGACCACTAACACCGCTGCCAAAAGCGTCCAGAGCAGCCCGCGGTTGACCTGGTCCAGGAAGGTTTGCTCCAGCCCCGAGTAGCTGAGCAGACGTGAACTCAACAAGGTGCCCACTCGTTCACCCTTAAAAAGTACGGGCACGCCAGAATCGAGTTGTTCCTGCGTCAGTTGGCTGCCGGTTGGATAGAGTTCTTCCAATCCTGCCAAAACAATGCCACTTGCGTCTGCCAGACCGAAGGAACGCTGACCAGCCTGCATCCCCGGCAGGGTCTGGTTACCCCCTTGTCCCTGACCGCGCCCAGATCCACGCCCCCCCATTATCATGACATTCTCTGAGGACAAAACCTGGTCCACACCTTCCCAGCTGCCATTTTGGGCGTAAAACGCCTCAACCAGGCTGAGTTTGGTTTGCGACTGCTGATCGAGCACATATCGCTCGAAATTATCCGAAATCAGGGAGCGAAAGATGAATGCCAGAGCCAGACCCGTCAGGAGGGAGACTGCTATGAACGCCAACGCTAATTTGAGGGTGATAGAGGTTTTCAAGGACGCTCCTGGTTGTTCATGCGATAACCGACGCCAAAAACCGTTTCAAGGTAGCGCGGCGCGGCTGGATCAGGCTCGATCTTCAAACGTAAATTGCGGATGTGCACGTTCAGCGTACTTTCCAGTCCGGTAAAGCCGCTCTCGTAGAGGCGATCCACAAGTTCTGTGCGTGAGAAAACCCGGCCAGGTGTAGCCATCAGAACCTCAAGCAAATCGAACTCAAGCGCGGTCAGGCTGGCTTCCTTTTCGCCGACTTTAACGTTATGCGCAGCCCGGTCCAACACCAGGTCGCCTACTCGCAGGAGGCTCGCTGGCTCAACAGGCGTCTCCACCCTCCGTAAAGCTGCCCTTACCCTTGCCAGTAACTCACGCATCCGAAAAGGCTTGATCACATAATCGTCCGCTCCGAGTTCCAACCCAAGCACAGTGTCCGTTTCCTCTTCTTTGGCGCTCAGCACAATCACAGGCACCTGGTTTTCCCGCCGGAAAGAACTCAAAAACTGGTAGCCGTCCATTTTTGGCATCATAATATCCAACAGCACCAGGTTCGGGTGCTCATGGCGCGCGACGAACAAGGCTTCCTGCCCGTCGCTTGCTGTAACCACACGATAGCCCTGACTGCTTAGGTAATCTTTCAGCAGGGTGCGCACACTGGACTGGTCATCGACAACAAGGATTGTATCTGTCATATCACCTCAATTATAGGGTAGAAACATATCAAAAAATCATTTAGATTCTATGTAGTTATACACAAAGAATCTCCTTTCTTTGATTATTCACCCGCGTTATTATCCGTTACAATTGACAAAAGGCACTACGTTTCTAACGTTCTGGAGGAATACAATGGATCCAATTACACTCATTCTGATTGCGCTGGCAGCTGTTATCCTGGTTACCGCCGGTGTTGTGCTCTACCGCACCAGTCACTTTGCCATTGAACTCCCTGAGGATCATCTTATTCCGCTGGAGGAGATCGACGGTGAAGAAGTTGCCAGGCACATCGGTCTGGCAATCCAAATGAAAACCATCAGCCACTCCGACCCCGAAAAGGTCGACCCCCTGCCATTCGAAGGGCTGCGCAACTTGCTGCAGGTACTTTACCCCCAGGTGGAAGATCACCTGACCCGCGAAGTTATTAACGGCGGCGCGCTGCTCTACACCTGGAAGGGCTCTGACCAGAACCTTGAACCAATAGCCCTCGCTGCCCACCAGGACGTGGTGCCTGCAAATGAAGCCCCGGATTCCGGATGGTCGTACCCGCCCTTTGCCGGTGAGGTTGCCGATGGCTACGTTTGGGGACGCGGCGCGCTGGATTGTAAGGGTTCGCTCATCAGTATTATGGAAGCGGTTAACAATCTGATCCGCGACGGATTTGAACCCCGCCGCACGGTTTACCTCCTCTTTGGGCATGATGAAGAATGCAGCGGTTCACGTGGTGCGGCGGAGCTCGCCAGCGTCCTTGACGCGCGTGGCGTCAGGCTGGCGCTTTTACTCGACGAAGGCGGTTCGATTACCAAAGGCAGCCTGCCAGGCATTGATGCTCCAGTTGCCATGATTGGAGTTACTGAAAAGGGTCACCTCACGCTCAAACTCAAAGCCACCACCCAGGCAGGGCATGCCTCCACCCCTTCCAACCAAACCGCTATCGGCGCGCTCAGCCTCGCAATTGCCACGCTCGAAAACAACCCCTTTCCCCAGCACTTGGATATGGTTGAGTTCATGATGAGTTTTGTCGGGAACGCGATGCCTTTTTTGGACCGCTTGATGCTTGCCAACACCTGGCTGTTTGGCGGCGCGGTAAAGCGCAAGATGGGCGCCAAGCCGATCACCGACGCCAACACCCGCACCACCATCGCCCCCACCATGATCCATGCTGGTACTGCTGAAAACGTGTTGCCTGCCACCGCTGAAGGGTTGATCAATCTACGCATCTACCCGGGTGAGACCGTTCGTGAGACATATGAACGTATTTACGACCTGGTGGCAGACGAAACACTCGAAGTCCTGCCTGCGCATGGCGAGACCCTCGAAGGCGACCATACCTGGGACCCAACTGAGATTTCAAACATCGACTCACCCCAGTTCCGCCTGCTTTCACGCCTGGCACGCTCAGCCTATCCCCAGGCGCTTGTTGCACCTTTCATGATGAATGGTGCCACCGACGCTCGCCACTACACTGACCTCTCCCGTTATATCTTCCGCTTCACACCCATGGTGCTCAACCATGAGGATCAGGAAACGGTTCACGGCGTGAACGAGCGGTTGTCGGTAGAGAACGCCGCCCGCATGGTGGGCTTTATGCAAGCCCTGATTCGCCACGCCACTGAGCTGGATTTCGAAAGTCTGCAGGATCATGACGAAGACTTGGATGAGGAAGACGCGGAAGAGGAAATCGCGATCCGCCGTTTGCAGGAACCCCTGCCGACCAAACCACTGCGCAATTTGAAAGAAAAGGATGACAAATTGCCCGACCTGGAGCCGTTGCCTGAGGATGACGACTCCCTGGTTGTAAAGCCTTTGAAAGAGATTGATTCTGAAGACTGACCTGACAACCTTAGCCGGACAAAAAGCGGTATGACTTCTCAGAAAACCACTCTCCCGCTCGATCGGGCACGCATTCGCGCGCTGCTTTTTGACGTTGATGGAACACTTTCTGACAGCGATGATCACATGGTCAGCCGTGTTGCCAGCAAGCTCACATTTCTCGACCGCCTTTTTAAGCCAGGTAGTGCTCATCGATTGTCACGCGCGTTCGTGCGTTTTGCCGAGTCTCCTGGAAACTGGCTGCTCCAGGTGGCAGACCAGTTGAATCTGGACCCCCATCTGGCTTCCTTCCTGGATAAACGGGCAAACCAAAGAGCAGCAGAACTGGAGAATTTCCCTGCGATCGCTGGCATCCTGCCCATGCTGCAGGTGCTCAGAGTACGATTTCCGCTGGCAATCGTATCCGCCCGCAACGAAGTCACCACCCGCCATTTCCTGCGCCTTAATCAACTCGAGGATTTCTTCCCGGTGGTTGTAACCTCTCAGACCTGCCGGCGTACCAAGCCTTTCGCCGATCCGCTGATCTATGCCGCGGAAAAGCTTGGCATTCCAGTTGAGAACTGCCTGATGGTCGGAGATACCGTCACGGATGTGCGCGCCGCCAAAGCCGCTGGCGCGCAATCGCTTTCTGTTTTATGTGGTTTTGGTCTTGAAAAGGAACTTCGCCAGGCTGGCACACAGGCAATTCTGGCGAGCACCAGCGAACTCGCCGCCTATCTCACTTCAACCCCCTTGTCAGGCAGCGGTTTCTAAGCTAATTATCGACAGCTGTGGATGGTGCCAGTTCCTCCGCGGTCATCATTACTCCGCCTTCTTTTTGCAGATCCAAAGTGTTGACGTGTTTGTTCATCGCCTGAATAAGTCCGAGGATCAAGCAAGCAGTACCAGCAACGATGTAAGTGATTTTAGTCCCGTAATTATCCGCAATCGGCGCTGAGAGAAACAGCCCAATTGGCATCATAGCAAGCGCCGTACTTGAAAGCAGCATAAAAACCCTTCCCTGCACCTCTGGTGGCACCTTGGTTTGCATCAGCGGACCCAGGGAACCATTGGCAAAGGATACCATCAGACCGAAAAACCCGAAGGCGACCAGTGACCACGTATAGCGATCTGGCGGCATTAAGCCAAAAGCGAGCGTGCCAGCCCCAACACCGATGATCCCCATCAACACCGTCCACACTCTGCGTTTAAAACCGCCCCAGACACCCAGAATGAGTCCTCCAACAATACTGCCAGCCCCCAATGCCGCTTGCATCCATGCCAGCTCCTGGGCTCCCTTGCCGAAGAATGTTATGATATGCAGCGGTAAAAGGCTGCTCATCGGTGCCAGGAGCATATTCAACAAACTTGCCATCAAGATCAACATAAACAAACCAGGCCAGGTGACAATATAGCGAATTCCCTCCCGCACATCCGCCAGGAGTGAGCGTGGGGTGACTTTTCCGGTATTTGGTTTGGTTTTGGGTTGCGGCACTTTGACGAAAAAGATCAGCATGCTAATAGCGATCGCCGCAGTGACAATATCCACCGCCAGCACGCCCTGCATGGGCAATACTGCCAACAACAAAGCCCCCAGAGCCGGCGAAAACACGTTGATCATGCCATCCACAGCCTGGTTCACCCCGCCGAGGCGACTCAGGTGTTCTTTTGGCACCATCAGCGTGGTGGCGGCGGTGCGGGCGGGCCCTTGAAACACGCCGGCTGCAGAGCGCGTGAGCAATATTGCAACGATGTGCCAGATTTGGATCGTGCCGGTGGCAAAAAGCACCGCCAGCACCACTGTAGCCAGTGCCACAACAAGATCCGCGATGATCATCACCTGCTTGCGATCCCAACGGTCCACCAAGGCACCCACAAAAGGTCCAAGCACGATGTTGGGAACGATCGCTGCCGTGGTGGCAGTGGCAAGCACGGTGGCAGAACCGGTCTCTTTGGTCACATACCACACCAGGGCAAACTGCACCAAAGCGCTGCCAACCAGGGAAACGATCTGCCCGATGCCCATCGGCAGGTAGTTGCGCAGCCATCCTTTGCCCAGCGGTAACGCTTCTGGTTGGGTCAGATTTGCTTGCTGATCTTGTTCGTTCATTATTGTACTTTCTGAAAAATGCACCCAGATAAAATTACGGTAACTAATTGGACCAATAGAATTTGGGGTGGAATAGCAAACAGCCATTCCACCCCAGTTCTTTACGCACTAAATCGCGATATAACGTTCGATCTGTTTGCCGATCTGTGCCAGCGATGCCGCCCAGAACGCCTTGGAGCGGATATCGATGCCAAAGCGTGCTGCCAGGTCTGCAGCCTGAGCCTCACCCGTGTTGGCAAGCAGGGCTTTGTAGTCGTCCACAAAAGACTCGCCGCGTTCGCGATAAACGCTATAGAGACCCTTGGCAAACAGACTGCCGAAGGCATAGGGGTAATTGTAGAAGGACAGTTGCGTGCTGTAGTAATGCGGTTTCCAGGTCCATGCGAACTTGTTCAAAACATCCTGATCTAGCCCCTCGCCATAGGTTTTCTTCTGGGCATCCAGCATCAAAGCGCTGATCTCATCGGCTGAAAGCTTTGATTCCTTACGTTTCTCGAACACCGCTTTTTCGAAAATGAAGCGGGAGTAGATGTCCACAATGGTTTGCGCATCGCTGGAAATGGTGGTTTCCAGGATCGCCCGCTCCTCAAGCGGATCGCTGACGGTCTTGAGGATCGCGTTGAAAACGATGGTTTCGCACATGATCGAAGCGGTTTCCGCCAGGGTCATGGGAGTATTGGTCTGCATAGGGGTTTTGCCTGCCTGGTAGGCACAGTAATTGTGGAAACCATGGCCGAGTTCATGCGCCAGGGTCATCACCTGGTCGAAGGAACCGTCGAAATTCGCCATGATGCGGCTTTCCTGCACGGCATCCACACCCATACAGAAGGCTCCACCGCGTTTTCCAGGGCGCTGTTCGGCGTCAATCCAATGTTTCTCGAAGGCACCCCGGGCAAACTCAGCCATCTCGGGAGAAAAAGTGCCAAAATTCTCCAGGATCAAATCGCGGGCTTCGTCAAAGGAATATTCTTTATTGACTTCTCCAATCGGGGCAAACAGGCTCCACCAGGGCAGTTTCTCAAAGCCGAGAATGCGCGCTTTCGCCTGGAAATAGCGTCTGAACATCGGCAGAGCGTCATCGATGGCACCCAGCATTGCATCGAGTGTGCCGCGGTCAATCCGTGCCATTTCCAACGAGGAATGCAGGCAATCTTCGCGACCGCGCTTGCGGTCGAGGGTTACGACTTCGCCTTTGACACCGTTCATACAGGCAGCCAGCGGCTCCTTCATTTCTTCAAACACTTCCTGCTCGCGCTTGTAGGCGCGCTCGCGTACGCCCGCGTCCGGATGTGAGCGCAGGTTGATCAACGCAGGCAGAGGCAATGATTGCAGCTTGCCATCCAGTTCAAAATCGACGCTCTTCTGCGAAGTGAGCACGCCCTGCAGGTCGTCCCAGGCACTGCCGCCCGAAAGGGTCAGCTCGTTGGCAAGAATTTCTTCGGGTTCAGACATCTGATAGCGGCTTTCTTTCGCCAATTCCAACAGGCGGAAGGCATGTTCATGCGCCGCGCCAGGGATCTCCAGCGCTCTATCCAGCCGATCGCCAAGCGAGCCGAGCCAGGCGCTGATCCGCACGCCCAGGTCGTGGAGCGGCAGCATTGCGATGGCCATTTTTGAGTGCAGCTGTTCGGCAGCTTTGTTGAAAGAATCGGTGGAGATAATCGCACCCAAAAAGGCGAAAATCTTGCCGGCCTTCAGTTCGAGGGCGTTGGCCTCTTCCACGTAGGTATTCAATACGCCGTTTAATTTTTCAAGGGGCGCGGCGGGGTCAAGCAGAGGCAGATATTCGGTTTCAAAGGATTTTGTAGCTTGCTGGATGGCTTGCTTCACGGCTTCGATGTCTGCCGCGAGGGCTGGATCGTCAAGAGAAAGGTAGAGGTTGGAAAGATCCCATCGTGGGGGTGTGGTCATGGTTTACTCCTTTTAGGTTGTTGGGGAAATTATAACTGAGTAAGGCGTTATATTGCTGGTACACAGCAAAAATGAGCTGTAGGGTGGGTTGGCGTGCTTGAAGAGTATGGTGTCAAGGAACTGATACTAACCAATGCCCCGAGTTGTAGGGTGGGTTGGCGTCGCAGAACCTTTACCTACCATCGCATTGGGATAGCCTACCCACCATCAAGAATTTCTACCATTCACCTCAGCAGCACCTACCCACCAAAACAAATTCCTCACACTTAATCGGTGGGTTGGCTTTTAAACGTCCTTATAACTCCTATGCTCCTTAACGCCAACCCACCCTACACCACTTGCCTTCCTAATTTCCATATCCCCAAACACTAACCCACACCCATTACGCTCACAGAATTTATTTGGTCAGAGAGTGTGGTCGTAGGGTGGGTTGGCGTCGCTGAGCCTGTACCTACCACTGCCTCAGGATAGCCAACCCACCAATAAAAGCTTCTCCCATTCAACTCAGCAGAATTTGCCCACCAACACAAACCCCATATATTCGACTCGAAAGAGCCTACCCACCAAAACAAATTCCTCACATTCAACTGGTGGGTTGGCTTTTAAACACCCTCTTGATTCTCATGCTCCTTTACGCCAACCCGCCCTACCCACCTTGCCCTCTTATTTCCCCTGCTCTTGAACGCCAAGCCACCTTTAACAACTCTTATCTTCAAAAAGCATTATTAATGTAAAATTCAAACTGTGCCAAATTATCATCGGTTCTATATTCCTAATGCCATAGTTGCATTTACTCTCGTTACCTATAACCGCTCACCGATTTTTTCCAATACCCAGGTTTCCGATTTGTTCCTGAATCTACTCAACAAAATCACCGATCAGTTTCACTACAAACTTATTGCATATTCGCTTCTCCCAGATCCCGTTCACTTAATACTTCAACTATCACACGAAAATCCCAATTTTTCCTTACCCATTCGTGAACTCAAACGACTTTTTTCTGTAAACTACAAGAAATTAAACCCCTTGCTGCCCTTGCCGAATTCTTCACGACAGAAACATAATGAGACAACAATCTGGCAGCGTAGATTCTGGGACCACGTTATCAAAGATGAACGAGACCTGGAAAGACATTTGAACTATATTCACTTCAATCCTGTAAAACATGGCTTCACCGATAACCCAACTAATTGGCCTTGGTCAAGTTATTCTAATTACCTAGAGAATGGATACTATCCCAATGAATGGTCACCTGATCTGAACCAATTTGAGGATTCGGAAAATTGGGGAGAATAAGCCAAATCGATCAGTTGTACGGTGGGTTGCCATCACAGAGCCTATACCAACCATTCCCCCGAGTCGTAGGGTGGGTTGGCGTCAACGACACTTTATCCATCGAGCCTTCAGATAGCCAACCCACCAAAACAAATTCCTCACATTCAACCGGTGGGTTGGCTTTTAAAAACCTCATTATTCCTATGCTCCTTAACGCCAACCCACCCTACGCAACTTGCCTTCCTGATTCCCATGCTTCTTTACGCCAACCCGCCACCAAAAATACTTTCCACCAAAACAAATTCCTCACACTTAACCGGTGGGTTGGCTTTTAAAAACCTCATTATTCCTATGCTCCTTAACGCCAACCCACCCTACTTCATTAACGAAAATACCCCGGAAAACCGGGGTATTCTATGTGCATCCAATTTTGCTTATCGGCGTCTGCCGCTGGCGCGACCAGCTACCGACATGTAATAAAGTACTTGCAGAATGGAGGTTGCCAAGCCTGCCACGTAGGTCCATGCTGCCGCATCCAGCACTTGCTTTACACCGCTGCGTTCCTCTGCGTTGGCAACCAAACCGGTCTGGTCGAGCATCTCACGAGCGCGCTTGGAAGCGTCCAGCTCGACGGGGAGCGTGACCAGCGAAAAGAGCGCAGTCGAGGAGAACAAGATCACGCCGATAGTTGCCAGGTTTGCCATGCTCAGCACGACGCCGATCATTACCAGGAATATACCGATGTTGGAGCCGAAGCTCACAACTGGCACGATCGCGCTGCGCAGGCGCATCGGACCGTAGCTGGTTTTATCCTGCATGGCGTGCCCAAGTTCGTGCGCCGTAATTGCCATCGCTGCCACTGAGGGCTGGTCCGCCACCCCCTGCGAAAGGGCAAGGGTGTCATTGCGCGGATCGTAGTGGTCGGTCAGGGTGCCCTGGGTGCGGGTGAGTTTCACGTTTTCGAGCCCTACGCGCGGTTTGAGTTGCTCGGCTGTGTCCATGCCGGTCAGGTTGTGGTAGTTGCGCACCTGGCTCCACTTGGAATAGGCCGATTTGACTTTGAATTGAGCGAAAAGGCTCAGTAAAAGTCCAGGGATCATATAAAGTAAGTATTCAAAGTTCATTGTTCTCTCCGTATATGTGATGTATTACTGTCAAATCATAACAATTTTTACGGCAGTTCGCTGAGCAAGAGTTCTACAGCAGCATCCAATTGCGGATCGAGACCAGCATCGTAGTCTTCCTGGGTGTATTCCACGACCAGATCCGGGGTCAGACCGACGCTGTCGATCTGGTTGCCGTTGGGGGTTAGCCAGCGGGCGATCGTGATGCGTACACCGCCTTCTTCAGTGCGAAGAGATATCCAGTTTTGGACCGAGCCTTTTCCATAGCTTGTCATACCAACCAATTTCGCGCGTCCGTAGTCCTGGAGCGCACCGGCTGTGATCTCCGAAGCTGAGGCTGAGCCTTCATCGATCAACACCACCAACGGGATCTCGGTTGCCAGACCGCCTTTTAATACTGGATACGAGTCGCGTGTTCCGTCGCCATACTCCTCGTAAAGCACTACTCCATCTTTCAGGAATTCCGAGGTGACTTCAACCGAAGTCACGAGATAGCCGCCGCCATTACCGCGCAGGTCAAAAACAATCCCCTTGGGGTCCTGAGACAACAAGTCCTTGAGGGCTGCACGCAGTTTGTCTGTTGCCAACTCATTGAAGGTATACAGCGCCACGTAACCAACGCCATCCTCACGCATTTCGTATTCCACCACCGGGATCTGGATCACGGCACGGGTAATTGAGACATCAAAGGTTTCCTCGCCTCGACGGATTGTCAGCACGATTGTGTCGCCTGCAGGACCCAAGATTCTTTTCAAAACCAGGTCACCTGGGATGCCGGTCATATCCTCACCATTGATCGCGATCACCAGGTCTTGGGCTTTTAAGCCTGCTGCTTCAGCTGGAGAGCCTTTCATTGGTGAAATAATTTCCACGTATTCACCACTGGTATTCACCCAGGCACCTATGCCGGTATATTCACCTTCCATCTCAGTGTTTGCCTGCTTGAATTGCTCGGGGTCCATGTAGGAGGTGTGCTTGTCGCCGGTGGCTGCCAGCATACCCTGGATGGCACCGCGCATCAACGCGACATCATCCAAAGGTTGGTCTACGAAGTTTTCGTGCAGCAGTCTCCAGCTCTCCCAGAAGGGATCAAAGAGCGTTTTCAGCTCTTCGGGGGTGGAAGCGCTGGTATATTCCAGGCAATAACTGGTGGGGGTTGGGGCTGGCGGCAGCTCCCCCTCAGCCTGTGGTGTATCGGCAACGGCGGGTGGCTGGCTGCCTTCAGGTTGGGGTAGATATGTTGGGCAAGTGTCGTAACCAAGCGCCTGGCGTAGCGGGTTTTTTGGCAGAGCGCTTGCAACGCCAAATCCAAGGGCAAAGGAACCCGCCAGTAAAACTACTGCCAGAAAAACGAGTAAACATGAACGAACAGCTTTATTTTCCATTACAACTCCATCTAAACTACTGCTCTATGACGGCAGTCCTTCAACAAATTTGAATCCATTCGATGACAAAAACCGTGGCAGTTCGGCCAGGCTATTAATTACAGGATGACCAGACTCCACCAATACCGCTGACACACGCAGTGTCTGAAGCCCAAGCGACCTGGCAGCATCCAGATTTACCTCAAGGTCATCCACGAACAAAGTTTCTGTTGGTTGAGGACCTCCTGCCAGTTTTAGCGCAATTTCAAACGCTTCTGGATGGGGCTTGCACCACGGCTCAGTATCCAAAACATCAATTACGCCCATGAACAAATCAGATATCCCCAACAAACCAAGGACATTATTGGCATGCTGCCGGCTGGCGTTAGTGAAGATCCATTTATCCTGGGGCAGGGAGCCGAGCGCCTGCCGAAGCTGCTGGTCGGGCTGAATTACCTTCGAGAGGTCCACTTCGTGAACATAATGCAAGTAATCCTGCACATCGATGCCATACTCAATATTCAGACCGCGCATGGTTGTGCCATGTTCCAAAAAAAGGCGGTCTCGTTTTTCAGGGATCTCGTCCTTAGGAATGCCCACCACGGCGTACATGTACTGGAATACTCGTTCAGTGATGAGCGGCCACACGCCGACCGAGGTCGGATAGGTTGTGTCATCCAAATCAATGAGCAGCGTTTTAACAGGGGTCATGGACGTTCCATCCAAAGATTTCTGCCATTATGTGGGGTAAAACCATCCAGCATCGTAAGCAGCGAAGCAGGGTCGTCAGCCACAATATAGTAGCGGCGATGTTCAGGATAAATGTAGTTTTCTGCGATCGCTTTCTCAATCAGGGTAACTACAGGATCGAAATATCCCTCTACATTCAACAGTCCGACCGGCTTTTCGTGCAGGCCAATCTGCGCCCAGGTGAGAGCCTCAAATAGCTCGGCAAATGTGCCAAACCCACCAGGCAAAGCAATTATGCCATCAGCCAATTGGGTCATGCGTGCCTGACGGGCGTGAATATCCGGCAGTATTTCCAGCTCAGTCAGTCCGGCATGCGCCAGGTGAGGCAGGTTTAGACCGTCATTGATGACCCCTATCGCCCTTCCTCCTGCAGCCAGCGCGCCATCAGCCACCGCTCCCATCATGCCGGTTTTCCCAGCCCCATACACCAGGGTACGACCCTGCTTTGCAAGGGTCTCTCCCAGCATCCAGGCAGCATCCAAATAGACCTGCTTCAGGTTATCAGCCGAGCCGGCGTAGACAGTGATGTTTTTTCGCAATGAGTCAGTCATAGCAATCGATAATCCTCAAATTATACCTGTAACAAGCTTAGCCTTTGCTCGCTATAGAGGCTTGGGTTAAGCGTGTCGCATGTTACGGATCTCGCGGAATTTCTCTTTCTCTGCCGGTGTCAGGTGGGCAGGCAGGTGCACTTCGATGCGCGCAAAAAGGTCGCCATGCTCTGCAGGATTCTTGAGATTTGGCATGCCAAGCCCCTTGAGACGCATAGTTTTACCGCTGTCAGTCCCCTCCGGAATGGTCAGACGCACAGGTTTTCCCATGGTTTCAACACTTACCTCACCACCCAGGATGGCGGTATAGAGATCCACCGGTACCGTCAGGGTCAGATCATTCCCTTTGCGGGTAAAGACCTTGTGGGGCTGGACTTTTATCTTAAGGAAAAGATCTGCCCCGCTTGCCTGCCCGCTCAGGCGGACTTTGGAGCCGGTGCTGACGCCCTGCGGAATGCTGGCTTCGATCTTTCTGCCATCCTCAAACTGAAGGGTGCGTTTTGTGCCGGAGTAGGCTTCTTCGAGGGTAATTTCCACTTCGTGTTCCATAGGCTGTGGGGTCCGCGCGGCTCGCTGCGTTGACCGGCTACCGCGGCTGTAAGCTGGAGCGGAACTGAACCCACCCTGCCCGAAGAGGGTGTTGAAGAAATCCGAGAAACCCCCAAGATTTCCGAACATGTCGTTGATCTCTTCCTGCGAAACTGTGCGGTATCCTGGTTGGCCACCTTGCGGCGCCTGCTGCCACCTGCCCCAGTCGAACCCTCCAGGCTGCCCGCCGGAGGACTGATAGCGCTGCCATTCCGAGCCAAACTGGTCGTACTTTTTGCGCTTTTCAGGATCCGAAAGCACCTGGTAGGCTTCATTGACTTCCTTAAACTTATCTTCAGCCTGCGGGTCTTTATTCACGTCGGGGTGATAGCGCCGCGCCAATTTCCGATAGGCAGTTTTAATCTCACCTTCAGTGGCGGTTTTACTGACGCCAAGCGTGTTGTAATAATCCTTATAATCCATCATTAATCCATTCCAGCCCAATTCGGCTTAATAATGCAAATATGATAACAGTCCATTGTTGGTATTCTATTAACCATTGAGGGAAATCAGGAGAGGTCGGTCAAGTAAGGACCCCTGGCGGAAACGGGAAGTAAAGCAGCAATTTTCTCCATGATCACCTGCCCTGCAGCCTTGACTTCAACGCGCCCGGGTAACTTGCCGGGCTCGCCGATATCCAGCGGACCAAAAGTCTCGCCGATGCGCGTTACCACTCGGGCTCTGCGCCCCTTTTCTCTGATAGTTCCGAAGAGGTTCCAATCATCCTCGCTGTAGGTACCGATCGGCAGGATAGGCACCCCCAGGCGCAGCGCCATAAATGCCGCTCCGGGAAGTGGGGTGCCAAGCGGCGGTTTGTGGACGTGACCCTCCGGGAAGATCCCCAGGATGCCGTCCTGTTTCAGCACCGCTTCAGCAGCTCTCATAGCTTCCAGGTTTGGTGTTCCTTGCATGATGCGCAACGCGCCCCAAATGCGCGGGAAGATCTTCATACTCATCGGCGCGTTGGGCATTTCGGCATCGCCGATAAATTCCAACGGATATTTCGTGCTGTGAATGGGACCGATGGTGTCCAGAAAATGGAAATGGTTGCCCACGATCAACAGGGGACCTTTCTTTGGCAGGTTCTCAGTGCCGAAAATCTTGTAGTCGACCAAAATCCTGGCAAGGAAAGCAATCCCTCCCCGCAACAAACCCCTCCGGAACTGGTTGCGCGGATAGCGATATTTGACTAAGTAATCAGATTTGGTTTCCTGTCTGCCCATGTGTCACCCGAATTTTGTGTGTATTTTTGCGACTATTATACGGCAAACGCCGTCCGCGTACCCGTATCCGCACAAGTAGGGAAGGTGCCCTGCCCTGGTAGCGAAGCGGATAGGGTGACCCCTTCCGTGTTCCATATAGTTTCGTAGCAGCAATTCAATGGTGGCGGTCTTGAGGTTGAGAACGCCACGTTGCTTCGCTCCTCGAAAAGATGGAATCTTGTCATTGCGAACCTCTTTTGTGAAGCAATCTAAACTCCTGGCAGACTATTATGTTTGAGGAAGAGGATCGCCGTCAAAATTTACGAAGCCTGTGTGAACCTCTCACGTGTTTTTGGGGCAATCAGTATAGATTGCTTCGTCCCTCGCAAAGACAGAATCCCGTCATCGCAAGCTCTTTTGAGCGGCGATCTGCTTTTCATCAATTAACAGAATCAAAATAACTGCATGGGGCAAGCGGCAATCCAATCGTGGGAGGGCATGATGTTGAGATCGCCACGTCGCTTCGCTCCTCGCGATGACAAAGTACACTGCGTGGAAACTGATTTACTTGATGTTACAATTTATTGCATGGATACGAATTTCCTTGGCAATTCACTCAGCCGCTGGCTTCAGGCTTCGCTGGCTTTTGCGGTAGCTGTGGTGCTTCTTCTAATTCTGAGAACCGTTTTCCGCAACAAAGCGCGACAAAATCCCAACCCCAACCTGCTCACTACACTGCTCAGCCAACTGATGCTACCAGCTATCCTGATCACAGCGGTCTGGATAGCTTCCCGCTTCCTTGATATTTCCGCGCCGGTCAACGCTTTGCTCAGGATCTCGGTGATTGCCCTCATTGCCATCCAGGCAGGTCGCTGGGCGGACCTGGCTGTTGACCATTGGAACGCGCAACAAAACGCCAAATTGCCCGATGATGATTACACGCGCCGCACTTCGCTGCGCGGTATTGCCATCATCGCCCGCGTTTTGATCTGGCTGGTGGTGGTACTCGTCATCCTCCAGAGCATTCCAAACTTTGATATCGCCGCGATTATCGCCAGCCTTGGTCTTGGTGGAATCGCCATCGGACTGGCTGCCCAGAGCCTGGTTGCGGACTTGCTCTCCAGCTTGACGATCCACCTCGACAAGCCTTTTGGACCTGGCGACTTTATTAAAACGGGCAATTTTAGCGGCACAGTGGAACAGATCGGTCTGAAAACCACGAGGCTTCGTAATCTGACGGGAGAAGAGCTTTCGATCTCCAACTCTGAGCTGCTCAAAACCCCATTGCAAAATTTCAGCCGGCTGGAGGAAAGGCGCGTTTCATTCACGCTCCAAATTGCCTTCAACACGTCTGCCGAAAAACTGGCAAACATCCCTCAGTTGATCGAAGATGCCTTCCAGGAAATTGAAAATGTGCGTTTTTCGCGCGCGCATTTTCAGACGTATGCACAGGCTGGGTTGGTGTATGAGATCGTGTATTTCGTGACCTCGCCTGACTACGAAATCCTGGTGAAGGCACAGAATCTGATCAATTTGCGAATTTATCAGAATCTACAAAACGAAGCTATTTACTTCAGCACCACTCCAACACTCCCGCTCGAAGCGTCATCACGGTCCTGAAATAATCAAGGAAAATGTAAAACAAGACCTAAAGCTGGCTGGCTCGTTCCTGCAGTTCGATCTCCTCAGATGTTTCTGCTTCGATGGTAATCCCATGCGGGCGCGACTTGCCCTGGTCGTCCACGTACACAAAAGTCAGGAACCCGTCGACCGTAAGCTCTTCTTTGGTGGTTGCCCGCACGTATGCGATCAGTCGTGATCTTCCGGTTAGCACGATTTTTGAGTCAAAGCGTACAACCTCTCCCGGTCTTACCGGTCGCTGAAAGGTCATGCCATGGATCTTGAGGCAGAGCACGTACTGTGGGGGCAGCAGGTCAGCAGCGGCAATAAACCCCGCTTCCACCAGCCATTCGGCGCCTCGCCCCGCGAACAGTGTGCGGTGGTGGTTGAGGTCTTCCCCTTTTACCAGGTGATGGATTGTCAATGTTTTCATGTGCATGTCTCACCTCAAGGGATCATGATGACCAGGTTATCAAAGGCTACCTTAAAACCGCCATTATCGAAGGTTCCAGCTATCATGCCAAAACTGCCGGGTGTGAAATCAGGATCCTGGAATTCCCCAAGCAAGACGCCATCCACCGCCAGCACCAGTTTTTCACGGCTGCATTGGGCTGCCAGGCGATAAGGACCAGACCCCGCCAGTTGTTCGCTGTAAGTCCAGTCGATCAAGGTAATAAAATCATCGCCGGCCTGCTTCCAAAACGTAAAGTAACCGTCTTCACTGATCTCAAGCGCGGTGAAATTTTGGTCGTCCTGCAGTCCACAAACAAATCCGTAGTCCGCATCCCCCACAGGTTTCACCACGCGCACATCTGCCTCAGCCATCATGGCATCATAGGCAAAGTACTGGTCCGACCAGTACCAATACATCGACGAGGTTACTTCAATTGTGTATTCACCATTTTCGTAGGCACGCTTTCCATCCTCATCGGCTGAGTTCAGCCAACCACCGTCAGGATTTGAAAAATCATCTTCAAAAATGATCTCTCCTGAATTTTGATAAACCTGATTTTGGCTTTCTCCTGTGCTGACAGCCACCTCGCCCCGTTTGGCGGCGTCAATCATACTCCGGGCAAGGTTGACCGGGCGCAGAGCATTGATAAACCCACCCGTAGGCACACAATCATCCTGATCATCAATATAGCCATCCCGATTGGTATCCCGCACAGGCCGGCAATCAACGATATCAAGCGAGGCTTCTCCGTAGCCCACCTGGGTCGGGATTCCAACAATTTGACCCTCTTCGTCAACCGCCAGCCCGCCCGAGTTTCCACCTGCAATGGTTCCACTGGTTTTGATGAACGCCCGGTTGCCAAAGGGTTCCTCGGATGTGAATCCGCTGACTTCTCCACGTGTGAGTGTGATCGTCCCGCCTCCGATACCCGGATAGCCGAGGATCACAAGCGACTCACCCAAATCGAGTGTGTCTGAGTCACCAATAGGAACAAATGGGAGCTTAAGCTGGCTGTAATCCAGCTCGTTTCCTTCCATGTCCCAGGCTGGCTTAATAACCGCCAGGTCCAGGGCTGCGTCTGCTTGAACCACGTTGGCATAGTAGCTATCCACCGGTGGCTGGTCCTGGGCAACGGTCAGCGAAACGAGCAGCGCTACAACCTCCTCATACCTGGTTGAGCTGACAACATGGTTATTGGTCAGGATCAGACCATCCGGACTGATAATCGTCCCCGAACCACTCCAGCGCGGCACAGATTCGCCATTGTCATTCACAAATGCAGTGATCAGTACCACCGCCTGAAATGGGATGGCGCCAAGGTCAGGTGCTTCCTCTTCGGGCGAGACGCCTGGATCCCAGCCTGTGGGGGTGGTGCCGGTGATCTTCATTTTGGTTTCAATCGCTGTGATGGCTGAACCCGAAACAACCCGCCAGTTTCCCTGGACATCACCGCTCTTGTTGGCTCTGAAACGGAAAACAAAGTCCTCAACCCCAGTTGGCGCGATGGTCATAGCCAGCTTGATGACTCCATCCCCATTCGCTTGTGTTTCCATGCTCAGGGGTGGGATGGAGCCTTCGTAGCTCGCCCACTCAAAAAAATTGGATTCAAAGCGGATTTCCTTCACGGTGGCATTGACAGTATCCGGATTGGAAAGCTTCAGCTCCAAATCGAAAACCTGCCCTTGCTGAATACCCGTTTGTGGGTGTTTCGCGCTCACCTGGAGCTTGCCCTCAATGCTTGCTGCAGGTGCAACACAAGAACCTGCGATCAGCATCACACTTAACATAAACATTAAACTATGCCTGAGCTTGAGTTTCATAACCATCTCCGCTGAATCGTGAATACACATGTATTTTACATGAAAGGGACGCGGTTTCGGTAATCAATGCATACCCCAAAATTACAGGCTGTATAATTACTTTAATCACCTCCTGAGGAGTAAGCTATGGAACAGTCTTATATGACCCAAAAAGCAACAAGAAACTCTAATCTCAGCGCGATCCTTACTGCCGCAATTGCAGTCCTGCTGCTGGCTCTCCTGGTGACTGTGAGTATTAAACCCCTCTATAACCACTTCGCAGGTCCGTTTGAGGTCTCTGCTGAGGCGTTGTTTTCTTACCAGGGACCGGATGGCACCTTGCGCACATATGTCACGATCCATCCTAATGTGGCTCTGGACACCAACTTCTACTACTACGAGAAACAAGAAGATGGCAGCGAGAAGGTTATCCATTCTTATTACGCCTTGCTTTTCGATGACCGCCTGTTGTTGGCAAAGTATCCTGGTTCGGGGAAAGGCGATATTTTCACTCCTGAACCCATCACAGGCAATATTGTCAACCTGACGGACGCAGAAAACGCAGAGGTGCTGCAGAGCCTCAAGGCAGATTATCCCAATCTCAAGGATGCGTTTTTACCCTACCTGCTCGACACAACTGTGAAAAGCAGTCCGGTTTGGTTGTTGATTGCAGGCATTGCAATTCTGACAGGTTTTGCCATTTGGAGCGTGGTCAACCTCGTCCGTTGCTCCCGCGTCTCTTCCAGCCTTCCGATAGTCCACGATCTGCCCAGCGACGGCGAAAACCTCCTGGTGAAGAACGGGCAAGTGCCGGCAGAGATGGGTGATTTGATTGAAAATGATCATCCAAATCCAGTGCCTGGTCTGCAACAAGAGCAAACCACTGATCCCTCCGATTTATCAGAGCGCAGATGACCGTGTAATGCCTCTGCCAGCAGGGTGTGTCAACCAAGAAGTTGTGGAACAGGCAGGCTGGTTCCGTGCGAGGGTTGTATGGCAACAAAAAACTGGGTTCGCCCAGGGACACCCAGTACTCACGAGGGCGTTCCCAGGGTTCTGGTCTTTCCAGGATCGTTTAGGTTTGCCCGATACCCATTTATTGCTCAATGCGCTTGATCTGTTTACGCATCCAGAGCGCGCCGCCGGTTTGGTAACGCCGCACGACCACCATCGAACAAGGCACGACCTCCATCAGGTAATCGTCGAGCCTGCCGAAAATCTGGTCGGGCGCAAGCACTTCCTCTGCCGCACCGATGATCATCAAATCGTAATTGCCTTCCTGGCATTCCGCCAGGATCCCATCAGCAATTGATTCGGTCGTGCGAACTTTGAACTGAAGAACGCTGCCAACTTCACCCAACTCCTGCTCAACAATTTCATGGACCTGGAGTTCCTCATCCTCAAGCCGCTCTTCGTCAGCTTCCCCGCGCACAAGTCTGAGGGCGACAATTGCGCCGTCGGTATTGGGCAGGACGATATCCCGCGCCATTTGCAGTGCAAGGCGCGCGTTTGGACCACTGCCAACTGGCACCAGGATGCGCCGGATGGGGTTGGGCAGCCCTCGGTCGCGCAGGACGGCAACATTGCGGTTAGCCATCATCATGACTTCCTTGAGGATGTTGTTGGGGAATTCCACCTTGGCATGTTCGTGTGGGAAGCCCAACATCACCAGATTTACATCCTTATGGCGGCTCAGCTCTGAGAAGATGCCCTCTTCAACCCGGCTGGCAGCTTTTAGCTTGGCATAGATGGGGACGTTTTGCTTCATGGCAATGGGCGCAATTTCTTCAAGGATTTTTTGTTGCTCCTTTTTATTCGCTTCCACAAGCGCAGGCACATCGACCGTGCCAAGGTTAATGGGTGTTTTCACCACCGTGAAGAGGCAGATGGCGGTATCTTCCTGCTGGTCCACCAGTTGAGCAGCCAGGTTCACAAGGTTGCGGGCAGTAGTGACCCGTTTGGCAGCCACCAATACACGCCCGCCCCCTTCCTGGATCTCCAGCCGCGCGTTGATATCTTGACGTGTTTTAAAATACTTGGAGATGAAGTAAGCCACGCTTAGGATCGCAAGCACCATGCCCAGGAAGAGCAGAGCCCGCGGGTTTGCGAAGGAAATGATCAGCACGCCAGCCAGGGCGGCAGCGATGACCGTGAATGGATACAACGGCACTTTAAAAGGGCGCTCAATGTCGGGGAATCTCTTCCGAAGTCGAGGCATGGCCAGCGTTGCCCAGAAAAGAACGAACATGTAGCCAGCGCTCGAAATGAAACTGAGGAAGTCCACCACGCCAATTGCCGCGACGAGCGCGCTGATGATGACCACCATGACGACCGCAACCCAGGGGGTGCGCCAGTGACTCAAGCGCGAGAATTGACGCGGCCAGACGCGATCCCGACTGAGCGAGAAGGCTTCGCGCGTGGCTGAGAGCATAGCGGAATTTACGGAGGTAAGGGTGGCAATGATGCCAGTGATACCCATGATGGGCACGCCGATGGTTGGCCAAAAGCGGGCAGCGGCATCGGTCAGAGCGGTGTCGGAGCCCGCCAGTTCCGAGAAGGGTACCGTGCCAACCGTGACCATCGTGACTGAAGAGTAGATCAAAGTGGTGAGCAGCAAGCTCACGAGGATGCCAACCGGGATGTTGCGGCTGGGCTTGGTGATCTCTTCGGCATCATCGGCGATGACCTCAAAACCAACATAAGCGTTATAAGCAAGGGCGATGGCTGAGAGCATGCGCCCAAGATGAGCGATGGTGCTTTGATTATCAAAGACCTGCCGACCAGAAAGGAAGGTCGGCATACTAAAGCCTCCTTCGCTAAAGAAACCTTTGAAGATGAAAACGCCAAAAACAACCAGCAGGAAAGCGCCAAGGATCACTTGCAGGTTGCCTGCGCTGGTGACACCACGGATGTGCATCGCGCCGATGATCACGATGACCGCAATGGCGACCGGGATGATGGGCAGAGTGGGAATGAAAATGGAGAGTGAGATGGCAAAACCAACGGCGGAAAGGGCGGCATAGAAGGTGCTGGAAAGAGCGTCCAATGAACCAACCAGGAACATCAGCCAGCCCTTGCCAAAGGCCTCGCCCACGTAGGTCATCGCGCCACCGGTGACAGGGAAGGTGGTGGCAAGTTCGCAGTAGTTGAGGGCGATGCTGAGCGTGAGCAGA
>MTKZ01125263.1_pt1 | contig 25718 bp, 29 predicted proteins | sample 1042781 | NCBI WGS metagenome assembly MTKZ01 (sample SAMN06212207, study PRJNA360539) | anaerobic digester metagenome | biome: Wastewater treatment plant; material: sludge; isolation source: anaerobic digester fed with sludge from wastewater treatment plant | place: Denmark: WWTP Viborg ... | reverse complement strand
AACTTATATCCGGGATCGGAAATTAAAGGAGTTCCGCTATCGGAAATCAAAGCTAAATTTAATCCGGAATCAAGATATTCAATTATTTTCGGAAATAAGCGATTATGATTCTGATCTCTGTAGGAAACCTGAGGTTTGTTTATTCCGTATTTTTTGAAAATTTTGTCGGTTTCTCGCGTATCTTCCGATAGTACAATATCAACATCTTTCAAAGTCTCTATGGCTCTAAGAGTTATATCGGAAATATTTCCAATCGGCGTGGCTATAATATAAAGTTTGCCTTTTTCCATATTTTCGGTGCAAACGTGAAACGCGCCTATATCATATCACTTTTGAAACTTTCACGCTAAAAGCAACCGACAACATAAAACAGGGAATTTTTGAATATCCTACTACACTGCTACAATTCTCTACTTTAGTTTTTGGACTTCTCTGTGAAGAGTATGTTTTTTTAAAACAGGGTTGTACTTTTTTAATTCCAGTTTTCCATCCGTGTTCATACGATTTTTCTGTGTTACGTATGTTCGTCTTCCCGTCTCAGTACATTCTAATCCTATTAATATTCTGTTTCCTTTTTTCTTTGCCATAACGGCTAATATATTATAAAAATTAAAAATATGCAATGAAAAAAGACTCCGAAAAAGAGAGATTCATTAATTTATAGGCCTAAAACTACGATAAAACTATGGTAAAATCAGAATGTTCACATGAAAGAATACGACTTTAAAACAATAGAAGAGAAATGGAAAGATAAATGGCTTCAGGACAATATTTATGAGGCAGTAGATTTTTCCGAAAAGCCAAAAAAATACATTTTGGCGGAGTTTCCATATCTGTCAGGAAATTTTCTTCACGCCGGACATATGATGCGATACACAACCCCGGATGTTTATTCAAGATATCTTAGAATGAAGGGCTACAATGTGCTTTTCCCGATGGGATGGGATGCTTTCGGACTTCCTGCTGAAAATTACGCAATCAAGACAGGAGTGCATCCGGCAATAATTACTCAAGAAACGATAAAAAAATTCAAAGAATCATTTTTAAAAATGGGATACGGAATTGATTGGTCCAGGGAAATAGATACCACCGATCCGAAATATTTCAAATGGACCCAATGGCTTTTTCTGAAGTTTTTTGAAAATGGGTTAGCCGAATATAAGGAGACCCCGATATGGTGGTGCGAGGAGTTAAAAACCGTTCTGGCAGATGAAGAGGTAGTAACGGATAAGAATGGAAATAAAATCTCAGAAAGAGGGGGCAAGCCGGTTGAGAAAAGAATGATGAAACAATGGGTTTTGAAAATTCCTCAGTATGCTGAAAAATTATTAGAAGGATTAGATTCGGTGGACTTTCCTGAGTCCATAAAAGCGGCTCAAAGGAATTGGATAGGAAAGAGCGAGGGCGCAAACATCTCTTTTGATATCAATGGTGACAAAGTTGAGGTGTNNTGTTTGCGCCCGAGCACCCTTTTATTAAGAAAATCTGGGATAAAATATCAAATAAGAAAGAGGTTTCCAACTATATTGAAAAGTCCAAGAACAAGTCCGATCTGGAAAGACAGGTTGAGAAAGAAAAAACCGGTGTAATGTTAAAAGGTGTATCCGCCAACGTTCCGCTATTGAACAAAGAGATTCCTATTTTTATAGCTGATTATGTTTTGATGGATTACGGCACAGGAGTAATAATGGCAGTTCCTGCTCACGATGAAAGAGATTTTAAATTTGCAAAGAAATTCGGATTGAACATTATGGAAGTGATAAAACCGGAAGATACGTCGGATACGTCGGATGATAAATACGTGAAAATTGGAGAAACCGTTTACACAGGTGAAGGAATAATGGTAAACAGCGGGGAATACACGGGGATGAAATCCGAAGAGTTTAGAGAAAAGATAATCAAAGAGCTTGAGGAAAAAAATCTGGGAAAACGTTCTGTAAGTTACAAAATCAGAAACTGGGTTTTTTCGCGACAAAGATATTGGGGTGAGCCTATTCCACTTGTTCATACTAAAAATGGGATAGAAGCTATATGTGATACCAATAATATGGATGAGGTAAATGAGAATCTGCCGCTGAAACTTCCCGATGTACCGGATTTCAGCCCGACTTCCGATGGCACCAGTCCCCTCGAGAAGAATTCCGAATGGGTAAATATAATTTTTAAAGGAAAACCGGCACGCAGGGAAACTAATACCATGCCTAATTGGGCAGGTTCGTGCTGGTATTACATAAGATACACGGACCCAAAAAACGATATGGCTTTTGCAAATATGGAAAAAATGAAATACTGGCTCCCCGTGGATAAATATTTCGGGGGAGCGGAGCATACAACTCTGCATCTTCTCTACTCCCGATTTTGGTACAGATTTTTTTACGATTTAGGTTTGGTACCTACGGAAGAGCCTTATAAGTGGAGATTAAACGGAGGACTTCTTTTGAATCCGGAAGGCACAAAAATGTCAAAATCGAAAGAAAATGGTGTTAATCCCGCAGATGAAATAGAAAAATACGGTGCCGATTCTCTGAGAATGACAATTTGCTTTATGGGGCCTTATGATGAGACCTATCCCTGGAATCCAAATATAATAAAAACTGTAAATAAACTAATAAGAAATATTTATTCTTTGCAGGAAAAAGTTTCGGAAGAAAAAAGCGAGGAAACACTGTCAAAAGCTTATAACATAATGGTTAAAAATGTATCCGATATGCTGGAAAATTTAAAAACGAACACATGTGTTAGCGAAATCATGATTTTCGTTAAACATATGCAAAAAGTTCGATATATAGGAAAGGATGTATGGTCGGGTTTCCTGAGAATTCTTGCTCCTTTTGCCCCCTTCGTGTCGGAAGAATTATGGCAGAATACTAATAATTATTCCGCTGACAAAAAGGAAAACAGTGTGCATCTTCAATCATGGCCGGTTTACGACAAAAAATACGTTGACGTGGAAATAATTACTATACCAGTCCAAATAAACGGGAAAGTTAAAGCGGAAATAAAGATCAATAAAGATGCGTCGGAAGAAGAAGTTAAGGAAATAGCACTTTCAGATGAAAAAATAGTCAGACATATTGCAGGAAAAGAGTGCAAAAAAATAATCTATGTTAAGGGACGCGTTTTAAGCTTGGTGATTTGATCAGGTTTTTATTTAAGCTCAAAAGTCACAATAACCGATTTGGACATTGTACTGAAACCCGGTTCTATAGGTGAGCCTTCGGCCCCTCCCCCAACACCTACATACGTTTTAGTCAATGGATAAATAACATTTCCTGAATCAGCAGCTTCCTCAATTTTCAGAACCTTGCCTATTTTCGCCCCGGTACTTTCCGCCAATCTTTCAGCCTTGTCTTTAGCATTCTCCACCGCCTTAGATAGCAATTCCTCATCATTTGTATTTTCCTCATCAACAATTAAATTTGGTCCCCACAAACTTGAATTTTCCACACCGGAAAGTAGGGAAGTTAACTCAATCGATTTGCTTAAATCTCTCAGAGTTATATTTATTGTGTAACTCGCATACCAATCGTTCGGCCTATACTTTGTTACCCCATCCTCTATGTATGGTTCCTCCCTTTGATAAATACTTAAACTTTGAGTTTCTATATCTTTAGCGTCAATCCCGAATTGCTTTACTTTGTCTATTGTTTCAGAAACCTTATTATTTAGCTCCTCTACAGCTTTCTCCTTATCTGCATCGTGATATTCGATCGTTAAAGAATAGGAGGATATCTGATTTGCATAATCCGCCTTAGCAGTTCCCGTAACAGTTATGGTTTTTTTGTATAGATTTTTATAATGGTAGATACCATAACCCAATCCCCCAAAAGCTATTAGAATCAAAACTATACAGACTATATTTATGTGCTTGGATTTTTCGTTCATGTCTTAATGCTAACACGAGCAATTCTTTTTGTATAGTATAATAATGCCCATGGAAGAAGGGCTTATTAAGAACGACGCAGAAATAAAAAAAATGAGAAGTTTGGGGAAAATACTTTCCTCTATTTTTGAAGAGCTGAGAAAGGAAATTAAACCGGGCATAGAAGTTTATGACCTGGAAATTTTGTTTCTTAAATTGTGTGAAAAAAATGGAGTAAACCCATCCTGCAAAGGTTACATCGAAGATTCTCTCCCCCCTTTTCCCACCGGTCTCTGTCTTAGTATCAACAACCAATCGGTACATTGCTTTCCCAAGAAGGGTGTCATTCTGAGAAGCGGAGACATACTAAGCATAGATACGGTAATAGACAAAGACGGTCTTTTTGTAGATAGCGCGCATTGTTTTCCGGTGGGGGAAGTAGACAAAAGAGTTTTGAAATTTGTTGAAACAACGGAAAAAGCTCTTTATAGGGCCATTTCTAAAGTAAAAAACAATGCAAGAATAGGATTAATTTCCAATACATTGCAAAAGACTGTGGAAAAAGAAGGTTTTAATGTACTAAGAGATTTCGAAGGGCATGGTATAGGACACTCAATGCACGAATATCCAGAAATACCTTGTTATGGAGACAAACATGAAGGACCAAAATTAAAGGAAGGCATGACTATATGTGTAGAGGCTCTTGCGTGTGATGGCCAAGATGGGGTAACAAGCGTCGGTGGATGGGAAACGAAAATGGCCGATGGAGGAAATTTCTGTATTTTTGAACATACAGTCCTTGTGAAGAAAAATGGTTTTGAAATTCTTACTTAGGATTACTGTAGATAAAACAATACCCATAAGTTGATACAAGAATTGGTTAGTTTCCGGCTACAACTACACAGATCTCAATAATTAATTAGTGCTGATTTTCTTCCAATTGTAAAAATCCAGAAATCTGTCCCAATAAGTAAAAGTATATTTCTGGCCAATTCCGGTAATATATTTTGAAACGTAGTGGTGAACGTATGGATGGTACAGAAATATCGCCGGTACTTGCTCATCAATAACTCACTGGAACTCAGTATAATGTACCAGTCTTTTCTCGATGTCTAACTCATTTCTACCCTCTTCTAGAGCCCTATCAGCCCTTATTTGTTCAAAACCCGAAATATTAAGATTAGGCGGATCTTTTTGCGTGGAATGCCATAAGACATATCTATCCGGGTCCCTTCCAACTTCCTGTCCGTAAAGTAGAACTTCAAAATCTCGGGGTTCAATCACATTCTGAACGAAAGTTTCCGGATCTTCCTTTTGCACATCTACATCTAAATTCAATTTATCCTCCCATATTTTAGAAATTTCTTCCGCCAAACCCACATGAGCTTTTTCATTTGGGACTTTTATTTCTATACGCATTTTTTCCAAATCATCCGAAAATTCTTTATCATATTTATCAAAATTCAAACTCTTGTCGGTAAAAAAACTCCTGCTGATAGGGCCTTGAACAGGTATCCCCTTGTCAAAAACTAGATCTTTAATCGGCAACACTTTTTGCATCTTCCTTCTCAACTCAACATCATCAAGCTTTTCATTTCTCAGATTAAAATAAAGTGAATAATAAACTCCCTGCACAGGATACTTATAATCCTCGTAATTCTTCAGATCATCACAACAGGCGGTTTCCGATACAAAACCATCTATCTCTCCTAATTTTGCTGCCGTTTTCAGTTCGTCTTCATTAGGATAGAATCTAAAAGTTATTTTTCTGATTGCATATTTTTTATCGGTGGTAACTAAAATTATTTTGTCTATAAAAGAACCCGTTCTCTCTACATCCGCAATCCTAAAATCATCACTGGAAACCGGTATTAAAGGGTTATTCTTTTCTTCAGCGTTTNNCCGTTAATTCATCAATCTTATCCGTTGAAACATAAGCCAATTCCGGAGTTTTAAAAGAGGTGTAAATTAAATCATCAGCTGTTATTTTTTTACCGTTATTCCAATACTGATTATCCTTTAATTTAATCGTATAAATCAAACCATCTTCGGAAACGGTCCAGGTATCAGCTAAATCCGGAATGGTAGCCCCATAGATATCATATTTAAAAACTCCCCTGTAAATTAAATCCGATACTGCTCTCTCTATAGTGCTATCGACTTGAGTCGGAATAAATGACTGAGGTTGACCCACTACACCTTCTACATAACTTGTTGCGGGCAGGGCTGCTAGTATTAAAGATTGGATATAAAAAAAGAAATTTCGCAATATATTCATTACAGCGTAGATTCTAACAAAAATCACTGTAATTTGCCAAACACGAATATTTATTGGTAGAATAAGCGTGGCTTTCGGCCCTGTCGTCTAATGGTTAGGACACCAGGTTTTCATCCTGGCAATCGGAGTCCGATTCTCCGCAGGGTCACCAACAAACCACCATATTAAATTAAGCGCGTGGTGTTTTAATCTAAACTCTATCTGATTTCTAAATTCGTACCTATTTCGTAGAAATACTTATTATTACCACCGTCCAAATTCATTTTGGAAGCGTTATCTTTTGATTCTAAAACAGAATTGATTTCAAACTCACTTGGCGTTGAGGAAAAGGTGTATACATACTCACCGGTGTTTAATGGATCAACGGGAAGTAATGGAATATATTTGGCTAAGCCTTTTTTACCAGTAGGAATAGAAAACTTAACCCACCCATCTTTACCATCCACTATTCTAGTGCCGGAGTCAGAACCACAAGTAGTACATCCTTCTGTGGAAATCAATGAGATTTCCCCTTCTTCCAAAGCAATATCTATTGCATTTTTTAAAAGATCCATATCACTAAGTCTGGCAGCATCTCTAGATTTCTGTAAATCTTTTGATGTATTTACGACCGAAGTTTCCGGACCGGTATATACCTGTATATTCTCTTTAGAATCTCCGGCTAATAAAAACATTGGCAAAACTATGAAAAAGATCGGAATTATCGCTATGAGGGTAATAAGAAGTTTTACCCAAACTTTCCACTTAGGCCAAAACCACATAACTATCACTCCTATCGGAAATACAAATATTAAAAGAAGAACAGTTACTATGGTTGGTGTGCTGTCATTTGATTTTACTTCATTACCAGTAATAGGCAGGTTAATATCGACGTTTGAGTTTAAGCTTTTTGCTAATATGGCACCACAGTACTCACAAAATTCAGCAGATTCTGGATTTTCTTCTCCACATTTACTGCAATTAATCATAAAACCCTCCTAAATAACTACTCGTCTCTCTCAATCCGCTTTTCTTGATTTTCATTCACTTCAAACTTCTTTCTTGCTTCCTTTGGAACAAAAACATCGGCTTTATTTTTCTTGAGTGCCTTTTGGGTGTAGACATCTTTTTTCGGAATCCACTTTATATATTTTTGATTTTGTGTCTGCATGAAATATCCGCTACCCTCTTATTCTACAACAAAACTATAAAAATTTAAAAATCACATATCCAGAAATATTGAAAATAAAGTCACCAACAGGTATTTTTTCTGTGTACGCCAAAAGTGATAAAATGGATAAACATGAAAATATACGTAGGTTATAAATACAGAAATTCCAGCGACAAAGAGAAGATTAAAGATGTCCTATCCGAAGTGTCGTCAAAACTAGTTTCCATGGGGCACACTACCTTTATTCTCGGAAGGGATAAATTTCAATGGGTGCATCATACAAGCCCTTCTAAAAGCTTAACCCCGATTATAAAAAACATGAAAAAAAGCGATGCTTTTTTGGCAATAATTGAGTGCAGTAGCAAGAGCAATGGTCTTTTATTTGAATCTCTATGCGCCAAAATATTTGGAAAAAAGATAATTTTGGCAGTGAAAGACAATATCTCCCCCAAACCATTTTCCTTTTTTACAAAAAATATAATTAAGTTTGAAGATTACGGAGATCTTACTAACGAGCTTGAAGAGAATCTTCCGAAATATCTATAAATATTTCTTCCCTTTGAGTTTCTCCGGCATATATTCCTGATCTGTTTTTTTAGCTTCTTTGCTGTGTTCATATTTATAACCTTTTCCGTATCCTATACTTCCCATGAATTTAGTAACAGGATTTCTTATCTCCAAAGGCACCGGTAAATTCCTGTATTTCTGAACATCTTCTTTAACTTTTTCGTAAGCAATATAAATCTGATTAGATTTCGGAGATTTTGCCATGTACACAACAGCCTCTGCGAGTGCTAGCTCGCATTCCGGCATCCCCACAACTTCACAGGCCTTAAAAGCCGAAGTTGCAACTACAAGGGCCTTGGGATCTTCTATACCTATATCTTCGGATGCGAATCTTATTACTCTTCTTGCTATGTACAATGGATCCTGTCCTGCCTCCAACATCCTCCCCAACCAATAAAGAGCCGAATCCGGATCGGAACCTCTCATTGATTTATGAAGAGCAGATATAGTGTTGTAAAACTCCTCTCCTTTCAGATCAAATCCCAAACTTCTTCTTTGCAGAGCGTCTTCAATATTTTTTAATGATACGTTTTTTGAATTGCTTAGCTGCGCAGCTATCTCCAAAACATTTAAGGCTATCCTTGCATCCCCGTTTGATGATGTGATTAAAAATTCTTCGGCATCAGGAGAAACCTCAATTCCGAGCATTTTTTCTCCCCTCTTTACTATTATTCTCAAATCTTCAGTCCGATGCTGATCGAGTATCAAAACACGGCATCGGGACATTAATGGATTTATAACTTCAAAAGAAGGGTTTTCTGTGGTAGCGCCGATAAAAATAATATCTCCCCTTTCTACATATGGTAGAAGCGCATCCTGCTGGGCTTTGTTAAACCTATGTATCTCATCAACGAAAACTACAGGCGGTTTACCTTCGTTGACATTAGGAATTATTCCTAAACCTTTTTTGGTAAAATCATGCTTTTTGGGAATTACTTTTTCAATATCTTTTATCGATGTATTTACCGCTGAAAATTCAAAAAATGTCCTGTCCAGGTTCAGCGCAATTATTCTTGCTAGTGTTGTTTTTCCTGATCCGGGAGGACCCCAAAATATTAACGATGGAAAAAAATCCGAAGTTTTTGCTTTCTCTAAAAGAGATTTTATTACCTCGATAATTTTTTCCTGCCCGATAAAATCCTCTATTTTTGAAGGTCTTAACCTTTCTGCTAATGGTTCAAATGACATCCTTTTTAAATTCTACACTTTTGGGATGTTCGTGTAAACTTCGGGTTTATATTTCTATACAAAAAAGAATGAGAGAAAAATTTTAAATCCTTGCTAATCTGGTTTAAAGTTTAATGGGAGATTTAAAAAGTCGGTTTTATGGTTTATAATATCGGAAGCCGATTTTAGCGTGAGGGGGCGTAGCTCAGTGGTTAGAGCACCTGCCTTTTAAGCAGGGTGTCGTGGGTTCGATCCCCACCGCCCTCACCAGTATTTATCTCTATTCAATTTTATAGAACAAACATGAAAGAAAATGTTGTGTATCATAGTTCAAAAACTCAGGGGTTAAAAATAATAGAACCACATTTTAGCACTCATAATAAGCGCTGGGTCTATGCTACGAAAAATATTGCAACCTCGGCTATGTTTTTGGGAGATAACGATGATTTTATTTGCCAGATTTATCACGGTGAAAATGGAATTCCACTTATGTGCGAGAGATTTGAAGGCGCTTTTGATCTGGCCTACAAAAATAAGGCAGGATCGATATACGTTCTGAATGGTAAAAACTTTAAAGAAGGCCAAACCACGTGGCCTGATGATATGGTATCGCGGAATTTTCCGAACCGGTTTTAGAAGAAATACCTGTCAACGATGCCGGGATTTTGCTTAGAGAACTCGAATCTAAAGGAAAACTTCTCATCTATATGTTTCCTAATGTACCTCCGGATCTCCAACCGCCTGATAAAAGCGACGTGATAGAAAGGGGTATAGATTGGACAGTTAATTTTGGTGAAGATACTTTAGACGAAATTGAAAAATATCATCCCGATGTTTTACCCCGAGTGCTGGATGGTCTGAAGAAACAGGATTATAAATTTAAAACGGAAAAATGGATAAAATTAAGTAAATCTGTAACTCCCGCGAAGTTTAAATAATTAATATCTTGCGCAACAACATCACTGTGCTAACATTTAAATTATGAAATTACAAAATAAAACTGCCATAGTAACGGGTGCGTCAAGTGGAATAGGTTTAGCTATCGCTAAAACTTTTCTAGAGGAAGGCGCCAATGTAGTGTTTTCCGACATTAATGAAGAAACAGGACAGCAGATTGTTTCTCAGCTCGGAGAAAAAGCTTCGTTCTTCAAATGCAACGTAGCCAATGCAGATGAAGTATATAAATTAGTTGAAAGCACAGTTTCTAAATACGGAAAATTGGACATAATGGTAAATAACGCAGGAATAGCGGGTTCCGGAGGCACTTTGGATTGTACAATAGAAGGTTGGAAAAAAGTTATAGATATAAATCTCTCAGGTGTTTTTTACGGTGTAAGTGCCGCCGCTAAAGCTATGAAGGCTACAAATACTCAGGGTTCAATAATTAACATGTCATCAATACTTGGGTTGGTAGGTATGCCGGGTTCAATTGCTTACAGCGCCGCTAAAGGAGGGGTATCAAACCTCACGAGGGCCGCCGCTCAGGACTTGGCTCCGTTAAAAATAAGAGTAAATGCCATAGCACCGGGATTTATTGAAACCAATATGACGAAAGGCGGTTTGGCCGATGAAAACTTCAATAATATGGTTATATCAAATACACCCCTGGGACATGTGGGAAGCACAAACGATATAGCNNGAAGCAAAATTCCCATAATTATTAAGAGTATTCCTCCAATTAATCTCGTGTATTTCACATATTTGGTGGTGATCCCTGTCATTTGCAAAGTGACCATTGTGACGAAAAAAACAAACAAATCATCAAGCATAAAAAACAGAATGTACAGAAGAATGTACAAATAATAATCCGCTCCTTCCATCTTGTTTAAGGCTAAAACCTGGGTATATACAGCCGGAAGACCGGCAGAGCAGACAAGTTCTACCAAGTTCACGGCAAAAGCTAAACCTATAATGCCCACTAAAGCTAAAAAAAATGATTTATTCGAGACAATTTTTCCTATTTTTCTAAAAATTTTTTCTTTCTTTTCATCATCAGAAACATCACACCCCGATGAGTCTTCACTGAAAGATTTTTTCAAACTGCTGTAACCTCCGATAAGCGCTATGGCAGAAATTAAAACTCTTACCCACNNCATAATAAAACCCACAAATTTAAAAAAGTTCAGCCACGCAACCATAAAAAGGAAATAGACAAGAGCCGACGAAACAATAAAAGCAATTCCGAGAATCCACATCTTTTTCTTGTCTTTCATTCCTATCAATAAGCTTATTAAGAAAAGTAAAACCCACATAGCGCAGGGATTAAAACCGTCCAAAAGCCCCAATACTACTGTAAGCGCTGGGAGAGATAAGAGCTCCATGTTTAAATTACCTACTTTCGGGAAAATTACCTTAGGAGGTTCTGTAGAAATTTCGCAATTCTCCTGCTTTGAAGTATTTTCAGCAAGGTTACCGCCGCTATTTACAATTCCGGGTGGAGAATCACTGCTAGAGCTTATCGTCTCCAAACTTATCTTCGAAGTTCCATCTGACGATAAAGATTCACTCCCCGTATCTGTCTTGGACGATATTATCTTTTTATCAACACCAAAAACCTCATCTGCAAAAACATCAAAGCAACCGTTTTTTCTATTCTCCTCAATTAAACGTCTAATTTCTTCCCCTGTAGTTTCATCATCTAAATAACCCACCAAATATCTATCCCCTATAATTAAAAGAGGAACCCCGTTAGCCTCAATGTTCATTTTATTTGTTGCTTCAACAAATCTAGCCCTACCATATGTGTCTTTGTAAATTTCAAATTCATGCAAGACAATATCCGGATCCTCTTTAATTAATTTGGTAAGAAAACTTTTCTCTCTAGCACAGTGGGGGCAACCCTCTCCCCAAAAAAGATACAGGTTTACTTTCTCCGCCGCTATGGATTTAGGAATAGAAAACAAGCCAACAACTCCGAATATCAACGACGCAAAAATGATCTTAATTTTCTTTTTCTGTATTTTTGTCATTTTAATAAATTTCATCTTCTGCCTACTTACCAATATTTTCTTTTATCAAACCGACGAGTTTATCTTTATCTACCTCTCCAGTCAATCTGAAAAGCTCCTTACCGCTTTTATCAAGAAAAACAAAGGCTGGGAGTTTGTGGGTTATGATATATTTTTTAACCATATCTTTATCTTTATCAAAATCGTAATATTCCGTTTTTAATTCAGGAAATTCTTTCTCTATTTCTGCCCATCTTGGTTTCATAACTAAACATCCCGGGCACCAGACTGCTCCGAATTTTAATACTTTCATTTGAACCTCCTTCTTAGAAATCCCCTTACGAAATTTTCTGCTGCAATATGCATTAGATATACTAAAACCCTACCATTATATACAAATTCCGCAAATACTCATACCTGCCATTTTGCAGCAAATAAAAGTCTTATAAGATACCATAAATTATTTTCGTTTTCCGCCTTTATTTACAGTCAATTTATAAAAAATAGAAGGGCCGAAATTTAACGGGGCTCCGATGTTCTGCATCAGGTTTTCTTTAAACAGAAGTACTTCCATAGGAAAAACCTTTTTGAAAAATCTATGTCTGAAATTGGAAACCGAAAGTTTTTTCTCCACCGTGTAACCAAATTTCTCAAAGATATTCTCTACGTATTTAGGATGATAGTTCAGAAAAGTAACATTCTTTGTCGCCACACTAACAGGCTTTTTATTAAAATACTTAAAATTCCCCTTGAAAAAATTCTTTACCACCGATTTAAAATGCATTTTATTTGCTATTTCCAAAATAAAAATCCCGTTTTCGTTTAAAATACCATTTATTTGTTTCAGAGCTTCTTCCAAATTATCCAAATGGTGGGACACCCGAATCATTATCACACAATCATATTTTTCACCGATGGTTTCGGATATATGATTAACGTCTCCCTCAATTGTTTTAACATTAACACCAAGCTTATCCCCATACTTTTTGGCGGAATCCAAAAGTTTTGAAGAATAATCAAAGATAGTAATATCGTCATATTGCTCTTTCAGAACCGGAAGAAGTCTGCCGAAACCACCGCCTACATCTATTGCTTTTTTGTTTTCCGAAAAATCTGACGGAAGAAGTTTTCTCAAAGCCATAAATTCAGAATTATTCTCGTATTCCCTGCCTTTCCAATATTCAAGATAATCGTAATTTTCGTCGTTGTAATCCGCTATAGACATGTTCATATCGTACATTAAATTCCCTGAAAGTAAAATAAGACCGAAAAAAAAAATAAGACTATAGAAGGAATAAAAAATCTAGGGAAAGGTGATNNTGATAGAGAAAAAAGTGGAGGCCGCGCCTTTAGGCGCGGCCTCTTCTTATTCATATAAAACTTAATCTCTATAGATTATTTGACATTCAGTCACCTTAATTTAGATCATTTTCACTCTGCTGAATCCAAAATACTCACACTATATCATTTTCATCTTCCACAAACTTTCACCTGCTAAAGTATTTCCAAATCCGGATCTGCATGTCAAAACTTCCTTACTCTTGTTATCTCTGTTCTTTAGGTCTAGCAACAGAAACAACTATTTTTCTTCCGTCTATTTCCTTCTCGCTCATCTCTGATATTGCTCTCTGAGCTTCGTTATCATCTTCTAATTCTACGAATCCAAAACCTTTACTTCTTCCGCTCATCCTATCAAATATTATGGAAGCAGATACTACATTTCCATAAGACGAAAATAAATCCTTCAGACTATCGTCATTGATGCTGTAAGGAAGATTACCTACGTATAATTTTGTCAAAATAATGCACCACCTTCCAAAAAAAGAAATACATTTTTTATTTTTAGTCTCTCTGGAAATGGGAAATACTTTTAAGTTTGTTTTTACCGCAAGATTTCTAACATTCGAAAGAGAACAATTGGATTATACCAATTGCTTTAGCAAAATCTATAGTTTTTGCCTTNNATTTTTGCCTTTGATCTCACCCGAAGAATACTCTAAATAAAGCACCAACTTATTCGATAACATTTTGTGTAACATCTACATTGTATTGCCCGAATAACTCATTAAAGTTGATGTTTTTATATATCCAATAAGAGCAAAGAGCGAAAATAATGAAAAAGAAAATAAACCCGAACCATGAAGAAAGAAATTTTTTCATATATTAATTAATTATCCTTTTCTTTTATTCTTGTAGCTTTCCTGCCCACTCTACCTCTTAGATAATAAAGTTTGGCTCTTCTTACTTTTCCCTTTTTTACAACTTTTATCTTCTCAATGTTAGGAGAATGCAGGGGAAATATTCTTTCTACTCCTATCCCATCCGCTCCTATCTTCCTGACAGTAAAAGTCTTGGAAATTCCCGCACCCTTCATCGCAATAACAATCCCTTGGTAAGGCTGGGTTCTGATCTTATCTCCTTCAATTATTTTGTAATTCACCCGTACAGTGTCGCCAACTCTAAAATCTGGTAGTTCTTCTTTTACATCTTCTTTTTTGTTTTCTTCTTTGTCCTGAGACATAAGCTTAGAGAGATTATCAGATTTAATCGGTTATTTCAATTATTTTTTCCTAGCCTTTACCTTAGCAGGTTTCTCAACTTCAACCAGTAATCCTTTATCATCGGCCTTTACGATAACTTTATCACCCTTTTCTATATCCTGCTTTATTATCTTCTCGGACAGAATATTCTCCAATTCCTGCTGTATCAATCTTCTCAAAGGTCTGGCGCCATACTCCTCACTGTAACCTTTTTCAGCCAGATACGATATCGCAGAAGAGTCAAGTTCAAGATCTATTCCCTGCTCAGCAAGAAGCTTCTTTGTTTTCTCAACCAATCTTCTGGTAATTTCCTTTATATCATCATGGGTTAGATTGCTGAAGATTATGATTTCGTCAATCCTATTTAAAAATTCCGGCCTGAAGGAATCTTTTAAAAGCTCCATTATCCTTGTATTAGTATCTTTTTCAGCATCTCTTTTCTCTTTCTCTGTTTTTATATCCTTTTCATAACCCTTTTCAAAACCTATCTCCTGCCTTCTTGNNAAAGGTCGGACCCTACATTCGATGTCATTATCAATATGGTATTTTTAAAATCAACCGTTCTTCCCTTGCTGTCGGTAAGTCTTCCATCCTCAATTATTTGCAACAACGCGTTAAATGTATCCGGGTGAGCCTTTTCTATCTCATCCAAAAGAATGACCGAAAATGGCTTTTTCCTGACAATATCAGTCAATTGCCCTCCCTGATCATATCCTATATATCCAGGGGGTGCTCCTATCAGTTTACTAACGGAATGCTTCTCCATATATTCGCTCATATCCAGTCTGACCATCATATCCTCGTCTCCATATAAAGCCCCTGCTAAAGCTTTAGCCAACTCGGTTTTTCCTACTCCGGTAGGTCCTAGGAACAGAAAGGCGCCAATCGGCCTTTTAGGATCCTTTAATCCCGCTCTTGCCCTTCTAATAGCATTGCACAGCGCAGAAACAGCCTTCTCTTGCCCTACAATTCTCCTGCTAATAACCTTTTCGAGGTTAAGAAGCCTCTCCCTTTCTTCTACGTTTAAACTCTCCAAAGGAATTCCGGTAGCCTTAGAAATAACCTTATAAACAGCTTCAGCTCCCACCTCAGGCGTTTCCTCCAATTTTGTTTTTGTCCAAATTTCCAAAAGTTCGGCTTTCACCTTTTCCAGTTCTTCTACTTTTNNCTATAAGGTCAATCGCTTTATCGGGTAAAAACCTATCGCTTATATATCTGTCACTCATTTTTACAGCCGTTTGAATTGCTTCATCCGATATTTTGACATGATGGTGCTTTTCATATCGTTCTCTTAAACCTTCCAGAATGGCAATAGTTTCCTCCGAAGTCGGCTCATTGACCATAACCGGCTGAAATCTTCTTTCCAAAGCCGCGTCCCTCTCAATGTATTTTCTATAATCATCGATGGTTGTTGCTCCGACCATCTGCAAATCACCCCTTGCAAGAGCAGGTTTGAGAATATTGGCGGCGTCCATAGAACCTTCTGCACTCCCGGCTCCAACAACAGTATGAAGTTCGTCGACAAATAAAATTATTGAACCCGAAGCATTTATTACTTCCTGAATGATATCTTTAAGTCTTTCCTCAAACATTCCTCTATGGGATGTCCCTGCCACAATAGAAGCCATATCAAGCATAAAAACCCTTTTCCCCCGCAATGGCTCCGGTACCAAACCTTCAACTATTTTTTGAGCCAAACCTTCAACTATAGCTGTCTTCCCGACGCCCGGATCCCCAATTAACACAGGGTTGTTCTTTGTTCTACGGGATAAAATGTGTATTACCCTATCAATCTCATCTTTTCTTCCTATTACAGGGTCAAGTTTTCCTTCCCTTGCCATCTGAGTTAAGTCGCGTCCGAATTTTTCCAATTTTGAAGCAGTTTCAGTCGTTTCCTGCATAAGCTCCTCATAACAAACTTCACACAGGTCCATGTAAACCTGTTTTCCATTAATTATCCTTGTTATTTGTATTACAGCGGGTCTTTGTCCGCATCTGTGGCATAAAACCATATTCAAGATATTAGCACTCTTACCTTATGAGTGCAAGGACTAATTATAATAAAAAACAATCGTAAATGTAAAATATTGCAAAAACCATCGGCAGACCAAAAATTTTAGTGCTCCCACACATCGCCGATAAAGGGTTTTGACTCTACGGGCACCTTTTTTATGAATAACTTCCCCGCCCTTTGTAACTCCTCTGATTGTACTTTTGCCCATTCTTCGGCCTGATCTTCACGCACTTCGCACACAACTTCATCATGAACTGTAAGTATTATAGAAGCATCAAAATTTTTCTCTTTTATCCTCTCGGAAAGAAAAACCAAGGCATATTTTATTGCATCAGCGTTAGTACCCTGAATTGGGTGGTTTTTGGCTTGTCTCTCAATATGGTTTATCTTTCTGGCGTACTCAGGGTCATTTTTATCAGGCTGAATATACCATCTTTTTCTTCCCGCAGGTGTGGTGCTCCACCCTCTTTTTACAGCTTCTTTTGCCGTTCCTTCAAGATATTTTTTAACCCCGGGGTAGGATTTAAAATATTTATCCAAATACTCGCGCCCTCTTTCCGGAGAAATCCCAAGTTGGCGGGCTAAACTAGTCGATCCCCTACCGTACATTAATCCAAAATTTATTGATTTAGCAGCAAATCTTTCTTTAGGGTATTTTTGAGCAAAGTCATCAGTAAATTCTAGCCCAAACATTAGTGCGGCTGTATGAGAATGAACATCTATACCTTTTTGAAAAGCTCCTATAAGGTTAGGGTCACCGGAAAGTTCGGCCATAATTCTCATTTCAAAAGTTGAATAATCCGTAGTTACGAGTTTATATCCGGGTTCGGGATTAAAACAGGATCTAAAAGGAGCCTCTTCCGATTGCTTTGGGATCTGTTGAAAATTGGGATTATTGCAAGAAAATCTTCCCGTCGCTGCTCCTAATTGGTTAAATTCCGGATGAATCCTACCGGTTTTTTTATTGATTTTGGAAAGAAGATTTTCTCCAAAAGCAGAAACCAGTTTTTCATAAACTCTGTATTCCCTCAATATTTTAACTACCGGATCATCGCATAATTCAAGAATCCCATCTCCTGTAGAAGGGAGATTTAAATGCATTTTATTGTTGAAAAGGTCCATTAACTGAACCTGACTATTAATATTTATTGAGTCTCCGACATTACCAAAAAGATCAATCGTATTAGTTTTAAAAAAAGGTCGTATTTCCTGCTGAAATTTTTTAGCTAACTCATCTCTTTTAACCGAAAGGTCGTTAATTATTTGCCTCCATTTGTTCACATTTATGTGAACGCCTTTCAACTCCATATCCCCGACTACTCTGGTGGTAGCAAACTCAAGTTTCGCTATATCTATTAATCCTTCTTTTTTTAATTTTTTTAGTTGCTCTTCAAAAATTGGGAAAAGTATAAGAGTATCTACAGCGCCGTATCGCAACTGAGACTCGTTTAAGCGGGTGGAAGCTGTCATATATTCAAAAGATTCCCTGACTGATTTTTTCAAATCAACACCAGCATACTTTGCAGCCAAGTCTTTTAAGCTGTAAAAACTATTTCTCAAACCAGCATTAAGTAAAGCTTCGGTAAGCATCGTATCGTAAATATTGGCAACTGTTACCCCCAAGCATCGTTTTATGTGCTTGTAATCAAATTTCCCATTGTGAAGTATTTTTATAATCTTGTTGTTCTCCAAAAATTCCTTAAATCTTGGAATTTCCCCAAGATTTAATTCTCTTGCGTCAAAAACATAAGATTTTTCCGGAGTTCCTATCTGGACAGTTAGAAGAATGCTGTCGTACGGATCCAGTGAAGTTCCTTCCACATCGAGACCGACTACTTTTTGCTTTTCAAGTTCATCTAAAGCCTCGTTTAATTGGTCTTGATTTACCACATGGGTAAAATTCGGATTTTCGGGATTAAATCTTAATTCCATATTAAAACAATATTAACAGTTTAAATTAAAAAAATTACAAACGGAGATTGATGTATTATCCTTTTTTTTCTATCGTTTCTTTGATTAAAGAAAGTGCTGTGGACGGATCAACTTTCCCGCCCGAACTTCTCATGAGCTGCCCAAGAATAAATTGCAGGGAATTTTCCTTGCCTTTTTTATAATCTTCAACCGCTTTGGGATTAGCGCTAACTACGTCCTCAACCAAAATTCTTAGTTTATCTTCGTCCGTAACACTTCCCTTTTCATTCAAAAAATCCCTGAATTCCTTTTCGTTCATATTATGAGTTTCTTTCCTGTTTATTAAAGCCGAAGCAACTTTTTGCGGGTTAAGTCCGGATTTCGCGTAATTTTCAAATTTTTCAATTATTTCCAGACCGCAAACATCAACTAAAGTAACAGAATCGGAAACCTTTATTTTATAGGTTTCAACCAATCTTTTTTTAATTTCATGCGGAAGCTCCGGTATCAGTTTTTTTAAATTCGATATATATTCGTCGCTAAAAACCATCGGCGGAATATCAGGTTCCGGAAAATATCTATAATCCTTAGCATCCTCTTTTGTCCTCTGTGGAACAGTTTTCCCTGTTTTCTCATTAAAACCTCGATTCTCCTGTATCGGCATCTCTCCTCTCTCAAAAACTTCCAACTGTCTCTCAATCTCCGCTAAAACAGCTCTCTCCATAAACCTAAAGGAATTAATATTTTTAACTTCTACCTTATAATTAAACAACTCCCCGCGCTTTTCCATTTCAGGGGTTCTTAAAGAAATATTTGCTTCCAGCCTCATCTGGCCTTTTTCCATATCCACGTCGCCCAAACCTAAAAATCTCACAGTTTGCTGAATTTTCTTGCAAAAATCTATTGCATCCCTAACATCTGAAAAAACCGGCTTTGTTACAATTTCAACGAGCGGAACTCCCGATTTATTAAAATCAAGCAAAGTTCTCCCTTTTTCATGAAAAGACTTAGCCACGTCTTCTTCCAGATGAATTCTCTCTATTTCGGCAACATAACCGGAGTCAAGCTCGACGAAACCGCCCACACACAACGGTTTTTTATACTGAGATATCTGGTAACCCTTAGGCAAATCGGGGTAAAAATAATGCTTTCTGTCAAATCTGGAATTCTGATTTAATGTACAGCCCAATGCTAATCCCAAAAGCTGCGTTTTTTCCACGGCATCCTTGTTAGGAACCGGAAGAGCCCCGGGAAGCCCAAGACAGACCGGACAGGTGATAGAATTTGGCTCTTTTTCCCATATGTCAGCGCTACACTTACAGAACATTTTATTTTCAGTTTTAAGATGAAGATGTATCTCAAGACCTAAGACCAACCTGTAATTTTCTTTAGTTATTTTTTCAGTCATTTTTAAGCCTTCAACAAATAGCAATTTAACTTAAAACATAAGATGCCCCTTACAAATTTATCCCTATAGCCTGCAAGCCCTTTTTTAACTTTCTACAGACTGTCTAATTACAAAATACGGCGGTTCGAATCCTGATTCATGAACAAGACTGTTTCTTACTTTATGGGCCTCCCATATTTTATTGTAAGTATCGCGGTCAAACATATTCTGAGCATTCTTCAATCTTTCCCCCATTGAATTTCCCGCAACCACATCTTTTAAAACATTATCCAAACTCCTATCCGCCAAAATCAAGGCCTGTTTCAACTGAGAGGGGCTTTTCTGGCTCAAAAGCATTTCCACATTTTTCCAATCCTCCGACACCTTATCTCTCGTCACGGCGGATATCGTCTTATTTTTCAAGTTTTTTTTAAATAAAAAATTCAAAAACATACTTTTTTTCAGTCTTCCTTAATCAAAAATTAATTTCAATATCAACTACAGGCATAAATTTATAATTCCGGTGGGAACGAATGAAAATCCGTCTCCTTTTGAAAATAATTTGCTACATCCAACACAATTTTCTCATCATCAAACTTGCCTATAAATTGAATTCCTACCGGGAGATTGTCGGAAAAACCACAGGGAATTGAAATTCCGGGTAATCCGGCGATAGCACTGGGTTCGGCTAAAAGATCCATTAATTCACCAAACATCGGAGACTTTTCGCTTTCCCCTATCTTCGGAGCTACACATGGCATAGAAGGAGCAACTAAAACATCAACTTTTTTAAAAATGTCTTCAAAATTTTCTTTAACTAAAGTTCTCACTTTCTGAGCTTTAGAGTAATAAGCATCATAATATCCCGCGCTTAAAGTATAAGTACCAAGCATAATTCTTTTCTTTGCTTCAAAACCGAAGTGGGTTCTGTCGTTACCATATCTTATACCGTCAAATCGGGCCAAATTAGATGAAACTTCCGACCTTTGAATAATTGTATAAACTGCTATGGAGTATTTAGGATCTAGGAGATCAACATCAACAATCACGGCACCCATCTTTTTCAGTAACTCCAGGGCAGACTCTACTTTTTCCCTTACTCCTTTCTCCAAAGAAATATTAAAATATGACGAAGGTTTTCCTATCCTGATGCCTTTTAAATTAAAATCTTCATCCGGCATAAAGTTAGGGGCTGATTCCGGATTAGATGTAGCGTCTTTAGAATCTTTTCCCGCTATTATGTTTAAAATATAGGCGGAATCTTCAACATTTTTTGTTATGGGACCGGGACAATCTGTTGAGGAAGCCATTGCTATAACACCGTATCTACTCACCCTTCCGTAAGAAGGTTTTAAACCCGTAACTCCGCACCACGAAGCAGGTCCCCTAATACTTCCGCCTGTCTCACTTCCGATGGAAAAAAGACACATATTAGCGGCTACTGCCGCTGCGGAACCGCCCGAGGACCCTCCGGGGACTCTATCCAAATCCCATGGATTTTTGGTAGTAAAAAAGTCGGAGTTCTCAGTAGAAGAACCATGAGCAAAAGCGTCCATATTGGCTTTTCCTAAAAGTATAGCTCCGGCTTTTTTTAGTCTTAATGTAACTGTAGATTCGTAAGGAGGAATATAGTTCTCCAAAACTTTTGAAGCGGCTGTGGTTTTTATACCTTTCGTGGAAAAATTATCCTTGCAAATATAAGGGACGCCCAAAAGAGGTTTAAACTCAAAAATAACTGCCCCATATTTTTTTATTTCCTGATCGGCCTCCTCGGCTTCCTTTATGGCGGAATCCTCAACTAGAGTAATCAGCGCTTTAATTTTTTTGTCGTATTTCTTAATCCGGTTCAGACATGACTTAACTAAATTAACGGAAGATATTTCTTCTACTTTTAGCTTTTCCACTGCCTCTAAGACTGTAAATTCATTTAAGTTTTTCATCTGTTAAATACGGCTTTAGTGGAAAATAAACCATTAACCTCTGAGTGCGCATTAAATAGCGCCTCTTCTTTTGACAAAGAATCACTTCTGTTATCGTCCTGAAAAATATTGGAGAGTCCAGTTATTTGAAAGGTTTCCCCAACACCGGAAGTATCAAGTTCTCCCAAAACTTTCACATAATCCAATGTTTCGCTCAAAGCCTCAGAAAGTCTTTCCTCTTCCTTAGATATTTCCAGATTTGCAAGAACGGCTAATTCTCTGATTTCTTCCTTGGAAATTGTTCTTTCTGACATAAAAATTTACATAGCCTCCAATCTTCTTATGCGCTCCTCTATAGGCGGGTGAGTATCAAAAAAATTTGAAAATATATTAGCTTTTTTACCTCTTACCGGATCAGAAATATAAAGGTGTGCGGTAGCACTATTAGCGGTTTCTAAAATCTCCGTATCCTGAGATATTTTCCTTAAAGCATCCGCCAAACCTTTTGGATATCTTGTAATCAGAGCGGCAGTTGAATCAGCCAGATATTCTCTCTTTCTGCTTATAGCAAGCTTAATAAGGGTAGCAATTAAAGGGCTAAGCAGAATGAGCAGNNAGAAAAAAACTCCTCTTGTAAACCAATCTGCCAAAAGAGAAATTCCCCCGACCAAAATACTGACAATGGACATCAATCTAATATCGTAATTTCCGATATGAGACATTTCATGCGCGATAACACCTTCAAGTTCTCTTTTTTCCAGTCTTTGAATTATTCCGGTGGTGAAACAAATTACAGCGTGCTCCGGATCTCTTCCGGTAGTGAAAGCGTTCATTGAAGAATCATTTATTACGTAAATTTTGGGTTTTGGAATACCTGAGGCTATCGACATATTCTCAACCAGTTTGTGAACCTCCGGAGCATCTTCGTACTTTAATTCCTTTGCTCCCGATATAGCTAAAATCATTTTATCCGAGTTATNNCATCCGAGTTATAGTAAGAGAGAAAACCCGATAAACCGGAAAAAATAAAAGCCAAACCAAGCAGAGAAGCACCTCCCCCTTCGGTAAAGTATTCACCTATAAACCAGCATATAGCGGTTATAACTGCAGTAAAGAGAACAAAAATAACCACAGTATCCCTTTTATTAGAACTTATGTTCTGATACACATTAGGCATAATTTACTAAAATTAATTTAACAAATTAACTAGAACTCTACTTTAACATTTTCTTTATCGGCTTCTTCAACCTCAAAGAATTCTTGAGGTTCAAATTTAAACATGCCTGCAATAAGATTGTTCGGGAAGACTGCAATCTTTTCATTGTATTGTCTTACAACGTTATTGTAAAACTGTCTTGAATATGCAACTTTATCCTCAGTATCCGATAATTCGTTTTGGAGAGCTTCAAAATTCGCCTGGGCTTTTAATTCAGGGTATGCTTCTGCTATGGCGAATAAGTCTTTTAGTGCACTACCAAGTTTCTGATCTGCTATACCGGCTTCTTTTGGATTTGAAGCGGACATCAAAGCGGCTCTAGCCTGTGTAACATTTTCAAAAACCTCTTCTTCATGTGAAGCGTAACCTTTTACAGTTTCGATTAAATTAGGAATCAAATCCGCTCTTCTTTTTAGCTGTACATCTATCTGACTCCAAGCCTCTTTTATTTTTACCTTTAAGGTTACCAGCGAATTGTAAACACTAACCACAAACAAAGCTATCAAAATAAAAATACCTAAAACAATATGTAACACCAAAATCACCTCCTTTTAATTTACATAGTGAATTTTACTACACTACCCGCAATTTTTTAACAAATTTATCATAATCCAAAGTATTAATAATGTCCCCTTTTTGAGCCCACCCTCTTCTTGCGTTATCCACTCCATATCTCATAAAACTAAATTCTTCTGTTGAATGAGCATCGGAATTTATGATTAAATCAACACCCCATTCTATGGCCGATTTTACCAAGTCATCCGGTAAGTCCAGCCTCTGCGGTTGGGCATTTATCTCCAAAATCACGTTATTGTCCCTGGCAGCGGAGAATATTTTTTTCCAATCAGGATCAGCGGGATCTCTTTCGTTCAAAAGCCTTCCCGAAGGGTGCGATATTACTCTGACATAAGGATTTTCTATGGCAGATAGCAATCTCTCGGTAACGGTATCCTTATCCTGCCCAAACGCAGTATGAATACCGGCAATAACAAAGTCTAAATCTTTCAAAATATCGTCCGGAAGACCTAGAGAATTATCCACTAAAATATTTACCTCGTACCCGAAAAAAACTTTTATATCTTTCTGCGAAGAATTTATATCATCAATTTTTTTTCTTGTGTCGCTAACCATTTTTAAAACCGTCCCTAGACCTCTTGCTTGAACGCTAGGAGCATGGTCTGAAACCCCAATGTACTGATATCCAAGTTTTTTAGCCTCCCCTACCATATCTTCCAAAGTATCCGCTCCGTCCGAAGCAATCGTGTGAAAATGCATATCTCCCTTTATATCTCCCAACCCTATTAATTTCGGCAACTTGCCATTCCTTGCTGCTTCAATTTCAAAATTCCCATTGCGTATTTCGGGAGGAATATACGAAAGTCCCAATTCACCGTAAAAACTCTTTTCATCTGCAAATTCTTTCAATTCTCCGTTCTCTTTTGTCCCATACTCCGAAAGAGACATTCCTTTTGAAAGAGCGTAGTTCCTTAGAAGGATATTATGCTGTTTTGAGCCGGTAAAATACTGTAACATTGAACCATAAGCTTCAGGAGTGCTAACCCTTATATCAACCTGGATATCGTTTTTTAAAACTACACTGGCTTTTTTGTCTCCTATCACTAGCACTTCCTCTATTTCAGGAAATTTCAGAAAGTAATCTAAAACCTCATCCGGCTTGTTTGTGGCAACAGGTATATCTAAATCCCCAACAGTAGCATTTTTCCTTCTAAAAGAGCCGCAAACTTCCATCTCTTTTACGGCGTCACATTCTTGCATAAAACTCTTTATCCTTCCGACGATTTCTTCAGCCTGAGGGAATAAAAGCCTCACCTTCTTATTTTTCGTCATTTTTTGCTCTTCAATAGCTTCAAGTATGGCTTTTTCGGTTTTTTCACCAAATCCTTCCAAATTACGGATTTTTCCCTGTTCGGCAGCTTCTTTCAATTTTTCCAAGGCGGTTTCTCTGTCAAAGAGTTTAAAAGCAAGAGAGAGTTTGTAAGCCCGCTTTGCCCCTATTCCTCTAAGACCTATCAATGAGAACATTCCTTCCGGCAGATCTTTTTTTATCTCCTCAAATTCTAGGACTTTACCTTCGGAAAAGAACTCGTTCAAATGATCTTCTATTCCGGGCCCTACACCGGGAATTTCCCCCAACCGTTTATTTTCCCAAAGATCTTGGATTGATACAGTCAGATTTTCTAATATAGAAATAGCGTTCTGATAAGCTCTGATTCTGAAATCATTGTAATTCTTCACCTCCATGGCGGCCAGTATTTCTTTCAGCAGAGTTATTACTTCTTTGTTGGAGATTCTCTGAGATGTCATAAGTTTATTTTATCATCTTTATGGCTTTAAACCTTATTTATTGTTGATTATTTTGGTTTTTGCTGTTAACATAAACGTTATCGCGGGGTCGTAGCTCAGCCCGGTTAGAGCGCTGCACTGTGACTGCAGAGGTCGCGGGTTCGAGTCCCGTCGACCCCGCCAGAAAACCTAATAGGAAATCTGTTTTTGGATTACTTGCAGTACAGCCTCAAAATTATCTCTCGGAGAGGATTTGCATCTTTTTATTTCTCCGCATTTTGTGCATCTGTGAACAATTATTCTTTCCCCGTCCTTAATCTCTACGCCAATAGGCTCCATTAAACCTCTGCATGTATTTTTACGGTCACCCGGTGTAACATCAACATGTTCGCTATACAAACAGTTAGGACAATGATTTGTGTAACCATCTCCGACAATAAAAGCACCGCAATTAA
>MTKZ01000542.1_pt1 | contig 25747 bp, 27 predicted proteins | sample 1042781 | NCBI WGS metagenome assembly MTKZ01 (sample SAMN06212207, study PRJNA360539) | anaerobic digester metagenome | biome: Wastewater treatment plant; material: sludge; isolation source: anaerobic digester fed with sludge from wastewater treatment plant | place: Denmark: WWTP Viborg ... | reverse complement strand
TGGACCGGTCCGACATCCTGCTGTCCGTCGAAAAGCCCAGCCGCTACACCGGCGGGGAGGTCAACGCCGTCCGGAAGGACCACGCGGAGTGCGACCTCCTCTTCACCCTCGCCTTCCCGGACAGCTACGAGGTCGGGATGTCGCACCTGGGGCTCCAGATCCTCTACGCGATCCTGAACGACAACCCGCGGATCGCCGCCGAGCGCTGCTACGCGCCCTGGCCGGACATGGAGCGGCAGATGCGCCGGCACGGCATCCCCCTGGCCACACTGGAATCGGGCGCGCCGCTGAAGCGCTTCGACGCCGTCGGCTTCTCGCTCCAGTACGAACTCAGCTACACCAATGTCCTCAACATGCTGGACCTGGCGGGGATCCCGATCCGTCGGGAAGAGCGGGCCGAGGCGGACCCGCTGATCATCGCCGGCGGCCCCTGCGCCTTCAACCCCGCCCCGATGGCCCGCTTCATCGACGCCTTCGTGGTCGGCGAGGGGGAGGAGGTCGTCACCGAAATCGCCCGGGCCCTCATCGCCGCGAAGAAGAGGGGGCTGGACCGGCGGGACCGGCTTGCCCGGCTGGCCGGCATCGAAGGCGTGTACGCGCCCGCCCTGCACGCGCCGGGGAAGTCCGTGCGCAAGCGGATCGTCGCCGACCTCAACCGGTGCCCCTGGCCGGGGCGGCCCGTCGTCCCCCTGATGCAGACGATCCACGACCGCCTCACGCTCGAGATCGCCCGGGGCTGCACCCGCGGGTGCCGGTTCTGCCAGGCGGGCATGGTCTGGCGGCCCGTCCGGGAGCGGGACCCCGGCCTTCTGGAAGCCATGGCCGGGGCGATGCTTCAGGCGACCGGGCACAGCGAGCTGTCGCTGCTTTCGCTGAGCGCCGGCGACTACAGCCGGATCGAGCCCCTGCTCACCGCGCTCATGGAGCGCTACCAGGAACAGCGGGTCGCCATCGCGCTCCCCTCCATGCGGGTGGAGACCCTCACCCGGCCCCTGATGGAGCAGATCCGGCGCGTCCGCAAGACGAGCTTCACGCTGGCGCCCGAGGCGGGGACGCAGCGCCTTCGGAACGTGATCAACAAAGGGAATACGGAGGCGGACCTGATGGCGACGGTTCAGCAGGTCTTCGACGCGGGCTGGAAGTCCGTCAAGCTCTACTTCATGATCGGGCTCCCGACGGAAACCGAAACGGACATGCGGGGCATCGCGGAGTTGGGCTATGAGGCCCTTCGAAAGGCCGGAAACCGGGGCCAGGTCCAGATCAGCCTCTCCACCTTCGTGCCGAAGCCCCACACCCCCTTCCAGTGGAGCCGGCAGATCGGCCTGGCCGAGACGCTCGAGAAGCAGGCCTATTTCAAGTCGCGCATCCGGGGCCGGAACCTCGCCGTCAAGTGGCACGATGCCCGCATGAGCGTGCTCGAAGGGATCATCTCCCGGGGCGGCGAGCGGATCGGCCCGCTGATCGAGGAGGCGTACAAGGCCGGGTGCCGCTTCGACGGCTGGTCCGACCATTTCCGCTACGACCTCTGGGAGCGGGCCATGGCGGCGCTGGCCATCCGCCCCGAGGAGGAACTTCGGGAGCGCGCCCTTTCGGACCCCCTGCCCTGGGATTTCATCGACTGCGGCGTCGGGAAGGAATACCTCGTCGAGGAGCTGCGCAAATCCGGGGCGGGCGAGCTGTCGCCCGACTGCCGGTCCGGACCCTGCCGGAACTGCGGCGTCTGCGACCACGAGACGGTCCTTCCGATTATCGCGTCGGAAAGCTTCCGGAGTACCGCACCGGCGGCGCAAGACATGGAGCCCCTCACTCAGGCGCCGCTCGCGGAGAAGCGGATCCGCATCCGGTTCACCAAGCTGGGGCCGGCCCGGTTCCTCTCCCATCTCGAGGTCTCCGCCGCCCTGATCCGCGCCGTCAACCGAAGCGGCCTGAATCTCGTCCACTCGGAAGGCTTCCACCCCCACCCGAAGATCTCCTTCGCCTTCGCCACCGCTGTGGGCATGGAGAGTGAGGGGGAGTTCGCGGACATCCAGGTCCGGGTCCCCCGGAAAGACCGGACGGCGACGCAAACGGGCCCGGTGGTGGACCCTTTCCTGGAGGAGGCGGTCCGACGAATCAACGGCCTGCTGCCGAAGGGGATGGAGATTCGGGAGATGCGCGAGCTGTCCCCGCTCGGCCCCGCCCTCTCCGCGGAAGTCCGGGGCTTCCGGTACCGGATCGCGCCGGCCGGGATCGCCGACGCGGAAAGCCTGCCCGCCATCGAGCGGGGAATCGAGCGCTTTCTGCGGGCGGAATCATTCGCCATCAAAAGGGAATCGAAGGGGAAAACCGTCGTCCGGGACATCCGCCCCTTCGTCACGGAACTGCGCCTCGACCGGGAGGCCTGTGAAATCGTACTTTCCACAGGCTTCGGGCCGCAGGGAACGGTCCGGCCGCAGGACATCCTGACGGGTGTCTGCGGGATCGGCGCGGAGCAGGCGCGGACGGCGCGGATCCTGAAGACCGGGACCCTCTTCGCCACCGCAAAAAATTTTTCACAAACCTATTGACAAAAGGTCCGGATTTTCTGTATAAGAGCCGTTCAAAAAATTTTTCTCAAGGATTTGCGTTATGTATGCGGTTATCAAGACAGGCGGGAAGCAGCACCGGGTTTCCGCGGGGGACGTGCTGTCCGTCGAGACGATAGCGGGGAACCGGGGGGACGCGGTGGTTTTCGACCAGGTCCTGATGGTGGCCCGGGAGGGCGACATTCGGGTGGGCACGCCGCTGGTGGAAGGCGCCAAAGTGGTCGGCGAGATCGTGGCGCAGATCCGGGGCCCCAAGCTCACGGTCTTCAAGATGAAGCGGCGCAAGGGCTACTCGAAAAAAACGGGGCACCGCCAGCCGCTGACCCGCATGCGAATCACGGAAATCTCGGTCTGAGCGGAGGACAGGATGGCACACAAGAAGGGACAGGGAAGCTCCCGGAACGGGCGGGACAGCAACTCGCAGCGGCGGGGCGTGAAGGTGTTCGGCGGGCAGTCGATCCATGCCGGCTCGATCATCATCCGCCAGGTGGGCACAAAGATCCACCCGGGCAACAACGTGGGGCTGGGAAAGGACTACACGATCTACGCGAAGATCGACGGCATCGTGAAATACGAGCGCCTGGACAAGACGAGAAAAAAGGTCAGTGTCTACGCGGCACAGGCCTGATCAAGCACGAAAAGAACGCAAGGAGGGAAGCCGGGAAGATGGACGAGCGCGAAACGGGAGTGGTCAAGTGGTTCAACGACAAGAAGGGTTACGGGTTCATTTCCCGCGAATCGGGGAAGGATATTTTTGTCCACTACTCCGCGATTGCCAGTGAGGGCTTCCGCAGCCTGAAAGAGGGCGACCGCGTCGAGTTCAGCGTCAAGAGCGACGACAAGGGACAGGCCGCCGCGGACGTGCGGAAGCTCTGATCCCCGCCGCCGAAGCGCGGATCGGCCTCAGGACATTCGATCAAAAGGCACTTTTGCAAAAGTGCCTTTTCTTTTTTGGAGCATTCGCGGACGGCCGCTTCAGAGCGCCCGCTTCAACCGACCGCTCCCGGACGAGCGGGTTTTCCCGGCAGGCTTTATGAAATTCATCGACGAAGCGAAAATCTACGTCAAGGCGGGTGACGGCGGCAAGGGCTGCGTCAGCTTCCGGCGGGAGAAATTCGTGCCCCGTGGCGGGCCGGACGGCGGCGACGGCGGCAAGGGCGGGGATGTGATCTTCCGGGCCGTGGGCAGCCGCCGGACCCTGCTGGACCTGAAGTACCAGCAGCACCACATCGCCCAGCGGGGCCGTCCCGGCGAGGGCAGCAACCGAACCGGCCGCGGCACGGAGGACATCGTGGTCGCCGTCCCGGTCGGCACGATCGTGAAGGACGCCGACACCGGCGAGGTCCTGGCCGACCTGACCCGGGACGGGCAGACCTTCATCGTGGCCCGGGGCGGCATCGGCGGCAAGGGAAACGCCCACTTCGCCACCGCCACCCACCGGGCGCCGCGCTTCGCTCAGGAAGGCATGCCGGGGGAAGAGCGCAAGGTCCTCCTGGAGCTGAAGCTCCTGGCCGATGTCGGCATCATCGGCATGCCCAACGTGGGGAAGTCGACCTTCATCGCGAGGGTCTCCGCGGCCCGGCCCAAGATCGCCGACTATCCCTTCACCACGCTCGTCCCGAACCTCGGCGTCGTCCGCTTCGGGCAGGATGAGGCCTTCGTGATCGCCGACATCCCCGGCCTCATCCCCGGCGCGCACCGGGGCCTCGGGATGGGAACCCGCTTTCTGCGGCACATCGAGCGGACCACCGTCCTCCTGCACATCCTCGACATCTCGCGTGAGGGCGAGGCCTCCGCCTGGCGGGACTTCGAGGCCGTCAACCACGAGCTGGCGCAGTTCAGCGCAGAGCTGGCGAAAAAGCCGCAGGTGGTCGCGATCAACAAGATCGACCTTCCCGCGACGCGGGCGGGCATCCAAAAAGAGATTGACATCTTCGAGAAGAAAGGAATAGGACTGCTGTCATTCTCGGCCGTCACGGGCGAGGGGACCGACGCGGTCCTGGGGGAGATCCTGAAAAAACTGCACCAAGCGGAGTGATTATAGGGCCATGACAAACATTCGCAAAAGCACGCTTCAGAACGTCAGAAAAGTGCTCATCAAAATCGGCAGCGCCGTCTTGACCGGCAAGGACGGACTGGACCTGCAGATCATCGAACAGCTCGTCGACGAGATCGCCGAGTTCAAGAGCCGGGGCATTCAGGCCGTCATCGTGACCTCCGGCGCCATCGCCTCCGGGAAGCACCGCATGGGCATCGCCGGCCCCCTGAAGAGCATGCCCCAGAAGCAGGCCGCGGCGGCCATCGGCCAGAGTCGGCTCATGCGCGTCTATTCCAACGCCTTCGGCAAGCACGGCGTCTACGTGGCCCAGATCCTGCTGACCATGGCGGACCTGACGGAACGGAAGCGTTTCCTGAACGTCCGCAACACCATGACCACGCTGATGGAGTGGGGCGTCGTCCCCATCATCAACGAGAACGACTCCGTCGCCGTCGACGAGATCAAGTTCGGCGACAACGACCACCTGGCCGCCATGATCGCCAACCTCACCGAGATCCACCTGGTCATCAACCTGACCAGCACGGACGGCCTCTACGACCGGAGCCCCGCCTCCGGCCGGAAGGCCAAGCTGATCCCCCTGGTCGAGGAGATCACCGAAGCCATCGAGGCCGCCGCGACGGCCGACACGAGCTCCGTGGGCATGGGCGGGATGAAGAGCAAGGTCATCGCCGCCAGAAAGGTCACCGCCATCGGCATCCCCTACATCATCGCCCCGGGCAAGGAGAAGGGGATCCTTCACGCCGTCATGGCGGGAAAAGAGAAGGGGACGCTCTTCCTGCCCATGAGCGACCACCTGAACAGCCGGAAATACTGGATCGCCTTCACGCTGCGCTCCCGCGGGAAGCTGGTGATCGACGAGGGGGCGAAAGCGGCCCTGGTCGAGCAGGGTAAGAGCCTGCTGCCGTCGGGCATCCTCGATGTGGAGGGGGACTTCGGCATCGGCGACCCCGTGCTCTGCGTCGACGCGTCCGGCGCCACGCTGGCCAAGGGGCTGGTCAACTACAGCGCCGCGGAGATCCACAAGATCATGGGGCTGAAGTCGACCCGGATCGAGCAGGTCCTGGGCTACAAGGACTATGACGAGGTCATCCACCGCGACAACATGGCCGTCAAGAAATAGCGCCGCGAATTTATCTTCAAGTATTGCTTGAAGTACCTGTCGATTTTATTTGTAATTATTTCAATATACAGGATTTCTGAATCCGGCCTTTGCGGTCGAAAACCACGTCTTCCACCTCGAGCAGGGCGCGCTTCATCTTCAGCCCGCCGCCGTGCCGGCTGCAACCTTCCCTCAACCGCGCAATCCTCAGTTTCATGAGGCCATGGCCCGTTTGCGATTCAGTGTTGCAACCGGCAAGCAAATGGCATAAATTCTGGTCGAACATCGACATCATCCCCGGAAGGACAAGCCATGTCAACCAAGGGAAGCGTTCCAGCAGATCATTCCGCGGCGGCAAGGAAATTCGGGCGGGTCTCACAACGGGCGCACCCGGGCAAATGCCTGGAAGATAATCCGGATCTGCCCCGCAGGCTGATCCAGGAGATCCTGATCGGGCTGGGGGTACTGAACCGGGGCGAGAAGATGGAATATCAATTCGAATAGGCGTTCATGAAGGTTTACCTGTTGCGGTTCTTTGAGGAAAAAATCGGGAAACTCCCGAAACGAGAAAAGGAGGCGAAACGGAACTTCGTCCCACAGGATTTACACTCTGCTTACAACAGCGCAAGCTGCGCTTCCGACATGGCCTTGGCCACAAAATAGAACATCAAGACGACATATACGAGCGTCGCGATGGCATGCCTCAAAAAATAACGGGTGAATATTCTGTGTTCGGACAATGACCTCTTCGTGTAGAGCAAACCGACCTGCAAGAGGTACAGCGCATAGCCCAAAACAGCAAGGATCTTGGCCGCGACTCCCCAGTTACCGAAGTAGGTGATAAACGCGATCAGCGCAAAGGCAAGGTGTGCGAATCCGACCTCGTACTGGTAGTACGGCTTGTTGGATTCCCATCCAAGACGCCGGGCATCACTCTTGTGAAATATCAGATGACCGGTAAAGCTGAGGAAACCCACCATCCCGACAGGGATCAGGACGATGATATCCAGTGCGGCCTCGAGATTATTTTCGTAGAGCACATAGTATCCGAACAGGAGACCGGCTGCACCGGTGACGATTCGCAGCGTTGTGATCAAGTGCGCTGTCATTTCGCCGCCCCAGCAATGATCATTACCGTAAATCCATCTGTCCGGAAAGGCAAAACCCCGCCTCTTTTCAGAAGTGGGGTTTCAACGAAATCTCCATTGCGTCACCCGGCAAAATAGGGTCACCATAGGGTATCAATCGATTGACGATCCTTTATTATATTAATTTTAGCATCTCAAAAATAAAGAAGTCAAGGAAATGTTTCACGGATTGCCTTTTTATTTCCGGGCGAGACGAGTCAGCTTGCCTGCCTTTTCGGGATTTCCTGCATACAGGAGCGGGGAAAGTCACCGGGCCTTCTCGGCTGCAGGAGATCCGGCGGGGAACCGCAACGTACGACGATCGGACTTCGTGAAAACCGCGAGCGTAGCTTCAAGCACTGCTTGAGGGGTTATTGAAAGATGCCTGTATTCATTGCTGAAAAAATGGCTCCAGAACCCGGCCGTTGCCGTCGAAGGCCACCCCCTCCATCTCGAGCAGGGCGCGCTTCAGTTTCAGCCCGCCGCCGAATCCCCCCAGGGATCCGTCAGCCTGAACCGTCCGGTGGCAGGGAATGATCAGGGGAAAGGGGTTCCGGGCCAGGGCCGTGCCCACCGCCCGGGCCGCCCGGGGATGGCCGATACGGGCGGCGAGCCCGCCGTAGCGCATCACCCTGCCCCGCGGGATCCGGAACTCCTGCCGAAGCACTTTCCGCTGAAAATCCCCGCAGAGGCCCAGATCGAGGCAATCGAGGGAGAAGTCGACCGCCTCACCCGTCAGAAACCTTTCCATCAGGCCGATAACGGAATCGATGCGGGCGTGCAGCCCGGGGTTCGCATCGGGATAAAAGCTCACGATCTCACCTTCCGTCGAGAAACCCTCGCGGGGAAGGAAAACCCGGACAATCAGCGGGCGCCGGCCGCTCCGGCCCCGACGCCAGACCACGCCGACCATTCCGAATCGCGAAGGCAGCAGCCGATAGAAATCATCGTGTTCATTCATGAGAGGTGCTCCACCAGGATTTTGATGCCGATCCCGATCAGGACGAGGCCGCCGATCAGCTCCGCCCGCCGTCCCAGGATCCCGCCGAGCCGGCGGCCGAACACCATGCCCGAGGCCGTCATGAGAAAGCAGACGACGCCGATGAGCGCGCTCGCGCCGAGGATCGGGATGTTCAGAAACGCAAGGCTCAGCCCCACGGCCAGCGCGTCGATGCTCGTGGCCACCGACAACAGGAGCAGCGTCATCCCTTTCGTCGGATCGTTGGCCGGCGCAGCCCCGTCCTTCTCGTGAAAGGACTCCCAGATCATCTTGCCGCCGACGCCGGCCAGGAGCAGGAAGGCCACCCAGTGGTCGTAGCGGGAGATCAAGTCGGCCACCGTCCTCCCCGCCGCCCAGCCGATCAGCGGCATGAAAAACTGGAAGAGGCCAAAGCTCAGCGACATGCGCAGGACCGGCGCCGCGGAGATCCTCCGCCCCGCGGCGCCGACACCGATCGCGACGGAAAGGGCGTCCATGCCCAGACCGACGGCAATGATAAAAACTGCGTAGAAGTTCAATCGGCCATCCCTTTCCCGCCTTTCATGTCACGCATCCCGTAAAAAATCCACTCGGATTCAACACCGCTTTCGCGCAAATTGCCGCGGCGTTCGCCCGGTCGCACAACGTTCGCGGCGACGGCGCCGCCGGGCAAAAACGCCCGGCATCAGTCCTTTTTCCCCCTCAGAAAATCGTGAATCTGCGCGGCCAGCGCCTCGCCGATCCCGGGCGCTTTCCGCAGCTCGGCGGCGGACGCCGCCCGAACCCTGTCGAGATCGCCGAAGGTCATAAGCAGGGCCCTTTTCTTTGCCGGGCCGACGCCGGCGATGTCGTCCAGCAGGGACCGCAGATCCTGTTTTTCCCGGACGCTCCGGTGGTATGTGACGGCGAAGCGGTGGGCCTCGTCCCGGATCCGCGCGAGCAGGAACCGGACGGCGGGCCAGCGGTGGAGGAAGAGGGGATCCTTGCGCCCGGGCAGGTAGACGCGGTCCCGGCCCTTCTCGAATCCCGCCCCGCCGGGCGCCCTTCCCTTCGCGGCGCCGAAGCCGCGGTGAAATTCATCGGGCCGCTCCTTCGCCAGTCCGATCGCGTCGACGCCCGCGATGCCGAGGTCCTTCAGGACCGACAGGGCCACGCCCAACTGGCCCTTTCCGCCGTCCACCACGATCAGGTCCGGCAGGCTTTCCTTCCGCCGATAGCGCCGCGAGAGCACCTCATACATCATGCCGTAATCGTCGGCGCCCGCAACGGTCCGGATCCGGAAGCGGCGGTAGCCGGACTTCAGCGGCCTGCCCGCCAGGAAGACGACCATCGACCCGACGGCGTGGCTGCCGCCGAGATTGGAGATGTCGAAGCACTCGATCCGCCGGGGAAAGTTCTTCAGGGCCAGCCGCTCCGCCAGCGCCGGGAGCGCCTCCTCCGGGTCTTCCCGCTGCAGCCGCTCCGTCCGGAAGACGCTCTCGGCGTTGCGCCGGGCCATCTCCAGGAGCCCCCTTCCCTGCCCCCGCCGGCTGACGGCGATGGACACCTTCCTCCCCTTTCGGTCCGCGAGCCACTCGGCCATCACAGTCTGGTCCTCCAGCGAGTGGGGGATCACGATCTCGTCGGGCACGAAGGCGCCGCCGTCGTAATACTGCTGGATCAGCGAGGAGAGGATCGACCGGGTGTCGCCGCCGACTTTCAGAAGGGGAAAGCCCTTCTGGCCGACGATCCGGCCGCCCCGGACGAAAAGGGCGCAGACCTGCGTCCGGTCCCTCTCGCGGTGCAGGCCGTAGACGTCCTGGTCCCGGGAGGTCAGGGAGGCCACGCGCTGCCGCTCCAGGGTCGCCTCGATTGCGGCGATCCGGTTGCGCAACTCCGCCGCCTTCTCGAAATTCAGGTCTTTCGCCTCGTCGTGCATCCGCTGCCGCAGGCCGGCCAGCAGCGACTTCTCCCGCCCTTCCAGGAAGGCCGTCGCCTCGGCGGCGACCCGGCGGTAGGCTTCCCCGTCCACGCGCTTCACACAGGGGGCGAGGCAGCGCTTGATCTCGTACTCCAGGCAGGGCCGGACCCGGCCCTTGAGCTCCCGGTCCCGGCAGGTCCGCAGGGGGAAGAGCGGCTGCAGGAAGCGGAGCGTCTCCTTCGCCGCCGCGCTGGAGGGATAAGGGCCGAAATACTTCGCGCCGTCCCTTTTCGGGCGGCGGATGAGCTGAAACCGGGGAAAGGCGTCCGCCGGGTCGATCCGGATGTGGAAGTAGGCCTTGTCGTCGCGGAAATCGACGTTGTAGCGGGGGCGGTGCTCCTTGATCAGCGTGTTCTCGAGGATCAGGGCCTCCTTCTCCGTCTCCGTCACGATGAAGGCGACGTCATCGACACGGGACAGGAGGAAGGGGACCATGAAGCGCGAGTCCGTCCGCGCGAAGTAGGAGCGGACGCGGGCCCGCAGATTCTTGGCCTTTCCCACGTAGAGGATCCCGCCGTCCCGGTCCTTCATCAGGTAGACGCCCGGCGCCGCGGGGGCGTTCCGGATCCTGCTTTCCAGCGATCGTTCCATGCCGGTCACCCGCCCAGCGCCAGCATCATGTCCGTCAGCTCCCGGATCCGGTCGCGCAATTCCGCCGCCTTCTCGAACTCCAGATCCTTCGCGGCCTCCTGCATCTCCCGCTTCAGCCGCACGATGATCTCCGGGATCTCCTCGGAGGATTCATAGGGGACCGCCGGCTCCGCCGCGATCGGCACGGTGACGTAATCGGCCTCGTAGACCGAGCCGAGGATGTTGTGGATGGCCTTCCGGATCGATTCCGGGGTGATGCCGTTTTCCTCGTTGAAGGCCCGCTGTCGCGCGCGGCGCCGCTTCGTCTCGTCCAGGCAGGCCCGAATGGAATCGGTGACCCGGTCCGCATACATGATCACCCGGCCGGCGACGTTCCGGGCCGCCCGGCCGCTGGTCTGGATCAGGGACCGCTCCGACCGGAGGAAGCCCTCCTTGTCGGCGTCCAGGATCGCCACGAGCGACACCTCGGGAATGTCCAGCCCCTCGCGAAGGAGGTTGACCCCCACCAGCGCGTCGAACGCGCCGAGCCGCAGGTCGCGGACGATGCCGACGCGCTCCAGGGTGTGGATGTCCGAGTGCAGGTAGCGCACCCGGACGCCCAGTCCCTCGTAATAGGTTGTCAGGTTCTCCGCCATCCGCTTCGTCAGCGTCGTGACCAGGACGCGCTCCCCCCGCTCCGCCCGGCTTCGAATCTCGCCGAGCAGGTCGTCCACCTGGCCGCCAACGGGCTTCACGACGATCTCGGGGTCCATGAGCCCCGTGGGCCGGATAATCTGCTCGACGACGCGGCGCCCGGCCTTCCTCAGCTCGAAGGCCGCCGGGGTCGCCGAGACGTAGATCCGCTGCTGGGGGAAGCGCTCGTACTCGTCGAACGTCAGCGGGCGGTTGTCCAGCGCCGAAGGAAGCCGGAAACCGTACTCCACCAGGGTCTCCTTGCGGGACCGGTCGCCCCGGTACATCCCGATGAGCTGGGGGATCGTCGCATGGCTCTCGTCGACGACGATCAGCGCGTTCTCCGGAAGATACTCCATCAGGGTCGGCGGCGGCTCCCCCGGCTTCCGGCCGGTCAGGTGGCGGGAGTAGTTCTCGATCCCCTGACAGTAGCCCATCTCCTCCATCATCTCGATGTCGAATCTCGTCCGCTGCTCGAGGCGCTGGGCCTCCAGCAGCTTGCCCGCGCGGCGGAGCTCGTCGAGGCGGACGCCCAGCTCCTCCTGAATGTCGCGGATGGCCCGCTTCAGATTGTCCTGGGTCGTCACGTAGTGGCTGCCCGGATACACGGCCGTTCTCCTGAGCGTGTCCAGCTTCTTCCCGCGCAGGGGGTCCACGACGGAGATCGACTCGATGACATCCCCGAAGAACTCCACCCGAATGGCCCGCTCCTCCTCGTAGGCGGGGAAGATCTCCACCAGGTCGCCCCGCACCCGAAAGGTCCCCCGGTGAAAGTCGATGTCGTTGCGCTCGTACTGGATCTCCACGAGCCGGCGCAGCATCTCGTCGCGGGCAAGCTCCCGGCCCTCCTCCAGCAGGAGCATCATCCCGTGGTAGGCCTCCGGCGAGCCGAGGCCGTAGATGCAGGAGACGCTGGCGACGATGATGACGTCGCCGCGCTCCAGAAGCGAGCGGGTCGCCGAGTGGCGCAGTTTGTCGATCTCCTCGTTGATGGACGAGTCCTTCTCGATGTAGGTGTCCGTGCTGGGAATGTAGGCCTCGGGCTGATAGTAGTCGTAATAGCTTACGAAATACTCCACCGCGTTCCCGGGGAAGAGGGTCTTGAACTCCCCGTAGAGCTGGGCGGCCAGCGTCTTGTTGTGGGCCAGGACGAGGGCCGGGCGCTGCACGGCCTGGATGACGTTGGCGATCGTGAATGTCTTGCCCGAGCCGGTCACGCCGAGAAGCACCTGGTGCCCGGCGCCTTTCGCGATGCCCGCCACGAGGCCTTCGATGGCCTGAGGCTGATCGCCCCGGGGCTCGAACTCGGTGACCATTTTGAAAGCGCCCATGAAGACTCCCCGTTCCCGGACCCGGCGGCCCGGGCGAATGAAAGCAGGGCCACCATACCCCCGTTCCGACAGCCGCTGCAACCGTAAAATGTCGTACAGTTATCGGCCGATTTGACCTTGACAATCCCTTTCGTCTGTGGTTAATGAGACAGCTTACTAAAACGACCGGGGATGGATCGATGAAAAAGAACCTCACCAATTTCAGCAACACCAAAAGGAAGCGGACCCACGGCTTCCTCATGCGCATGTCGACCAAGGGCGGCAGGCAGGTTTTGAGCCGGAGGCGGGCGAAGGGACGGAAAAGACTTACGGTTTAACCGGGGCGCCGGCCGGGGCGACAAACCGGTCCGCCGGATTCCATGCTTCCCTTCGATGACCCCATGGAAAACCAGACATTCAGCAGGGATGCGCGGATCCGGAAAAAAAAGGATTATCTGACCGTCTATCAGCAGGGGGTCAGAAAAGACACGAGGCATTTCATCGTGATCGCACGCCCGAATGGGTCCGGGTTCAGCAGGCTGGGGGTCACGGTCAGCAAGAAAGCGGGGGGCGCGGTAACCCGGAACCGGGTTAAAAGGCTGCTCAGGGAATTTTTCAGGTTGCATCAGCGTCAGTTTACGCCTGCGCAGGACATCGTCATCATCGCCAAGAGGAACATGCCTGCGCTGACCTATCAGGATGTCCGCAGGGAACTGGAAGGCTTTATCGCCAAAACGTCGGATGGTTGATCTTTCTCTCAAACAGGTCCTGGCAAAAGCGCTCGTTTTCATTGTCCGGATCTATCAGATCCTTCTGTCCCCCCTTTTCGCTCCTTGCTGCCGTTTTCACCCCACCTGCTCCGACTACGCCATCCTGGCAATCCGACGGCACGGCCCCTTCCGGGGTTCGTTCCTGGCGCTGACGCGGCTGCTACGCTGCCACCCCCTGCATCCCGGCGGATACGACCCGGTCAAATGATTCGATAAACACTGGAGGTCTCAATGGACAAGAGGACCATTCTTGCCATCGTCCTGTCGATGCTGGTGCTGTTCGTCTACCAGACATTTTTCATGAAGCCGCCCCCGAAAAAACCGGCGGACCCGCAGCAGAAAGAAGCCGTGACGGCCGCGCCGACGGCGCCGACGGCGCCCCCGGCAGCCAAAGAAGCGGCGGCCGCACCGGTGCTTGCCCCCGCGGCGAAAACCGACGCGGCCCCGCAGGCGACGGTCCGGGAGAAGGACATCCCCGTGGAGACCGACCTGTACACGGCAGTCTTCACCAACCGGGGGGGCGCCCTGAAATCCTTCAAGCTCAAGGGTTACCGGACCGAACTCCCCCAGGAGCGGCGATACACGCTCGATGCCCTGCTTGGCCCGCTGGGCTTCAAGAAAACGGTCGACAGGCCAGCCCTGCCTGTCGAACTGGTGTACGTGCAGGACGGCATGAGCCGTCCGCTCAACCTCACCTTCCCCGAATCGACGGTCGACATGCCCGCGGAGGGCGTGTACGAGGCCGATGCCGGGTCCGTCGACATCGTCAAGTCGCCCGACCGCAACCGCCTGACCTTCTCCCAGACCCTTCCCTCCCGGGTCCGGGTCGAAAAGATCTACACCTTCCAGCCGGGCAAGTTCGCCTTCGACCTGGAGGTGCGTGTGCATAACCTGACCGCCGCGCCGATCAGCCAGAAGGCCCTGATGAGCTGGCACCAGTTCGTGGACCCCAAGGCCGAGACGGACAGCTACACCCATGAAGGGCCCATTGTGTACGTCGCGAAGGCAATCGACCGGCAGGAGGTCAAGAAAATCGAAAAGGAAAAGCTGTTCGGGCCCGACGTCTCCTGGGCCGGGTTCGAGACCAAGTACTTCATCGCCTCCATGATCCCGCAGAACCCTTCCCTGACGAGCCTCGTCGTCTCGCGGGACAGCCGGAACCTGATCTCCACGAGCCTGAGCGGCCCGAAGAACACGATCCCCGCGGGCCAGGCCGGGCTGTTCGGCTACACTTTCTTCCTCGGCCCGAAGGACCACGGCATCCTCAAGGCGCAGGGCGTGGGCCTCGAAAACGCCATCGACTTCGGCGACTGGCTGAAGTGGCTGGCCATGCCGATGCTCATCATCCTGAAATACCTCAACGAGTTCGTGAAGAACTACGGGATCGCGATCATCATCCTGACGATCCTGATCAAGATCCTGTTCTGGCCGCTGGGCAACAAGAGCTACGAGTCCATGAAGGCCATGCAGAAGCTCCAGCCGAAGATGGTGGAGCTTCGGGAAAAGTACAAGGACGACAAGCAGAAGCTCAGCCAGGAGACCATGGCCCTCTACCGGGCCCACAAGGTGAACCCCATGGGGGGATGCCTGCCCATGCTGATCCAGATCCCGGTCTTCTTCGGCCTGTACAAGGCGCTGCTCTACGCCATCGAGCTGCGCCATGCCCCGTTTTTCTGGTGGATCCAGGACCTGTCGGCCAAGGACCCCTATTACATCACCCCGATCATCATGGGGGCGACGATGTTCGTTCAGCAGAAAATGACCCCGACGGCGGGCGACCCCATGCAGCAGAAGATCATGCTCTTTTTGCCGATCATCTTCACTTTCCTTTTTCTGAATTTTCCTTCCGGGCTGGTCATTTACTGGCTGTTCAACAACATCCTGAGCATCGGCCAGCAGTACTACGTCAACAAGAAACACTCCTGAACGAGGTGAAACAACCATGGAAGCGCGTGAAATTGAAGGCAAGACCATCGACGAAGCCATCGAGCAGGCCTGCCGCGAGTTCGGCGTCCCGCGGGACAAGCTTCATATCGACATCCTGTCGGAGGGAACACCCGGTTTTTTCGGCCTGCTCGGCTCGAAGAAGGCCCGGATCCAGGCGAGCCTCCTGACCATCGACATGTCGCTGGAAATGCCCCTCGGCGCCGCGAAGCCGGAACCCGCCGCTCCGGCGAAGAAATCCGAAGCGGCGGCAATGAAGCCCGAGCCGGAGGCAAAGAAGCCGGAAGCGGCGGCCGTCGTTCCGGAGGCGCCGCGACGCGACGGCGAGGATAAATCCGGCGAGGGCGTGGCCCAGCGGGCCAAGGCGATTCTGGAGGGCATTCTGTCCGGCATGGGCATCCCGGCTCCCGTCCGCGTCGAAGAGACGGAAGACGCGATCCTGCTGAACGTCCAGGGCGACGGCGGCGGGCTGCTGATCGGGCGGCGGGGCCAGAACCTTGACGCGATCCAGTACATCGTGAACAAGGCCGTGAGCCGGTCGGGCAACGGCCGGAAAATGATCATCATCGACACGGAGGCCTACCGGAAGCGCCGCGAGGAGTCGCTGGTATCGCTCGCGGAAAAGCTCGCCGAAAAGGTCCGGAAGACCAAAAAGCCGGTCACGGTCAGCCACATGAACGCCCACGACCGCCGGATCATCCACATGGCCCTTCAGAACGACGAATCCCTGACGACCAAGAGCCGGGGCGAAGGCGAGTACCGCAAGATCGTGATCATCCCAGCCCGGAAAAATTAAACCCCGCGCATGACTTTCGCGGACACCATCGCCGCCGTTGCCACGCCGCCCGGAACGGGCGGCATCGGCATCATTCGGGTGAGCGGCCCGAAGGCGGAGGACATCGCCTCACGGCTCTTCCGGCCCACACGGCCCGGCTTCACCCTGAAATCCCACCGCCTTTGCCACGGCCGCATCGTTTCCGCCCGATCGGGCCGGGTTCTCGACGAAGTCCTCGCCGCCTTCATGAAAAAGCCGCAATCCTACACCGGCGAGGACGTCCTGGAAATTCACTGCCACGGGAACCCGCTGATCCTCCAGTCGGCCCTGGCCGAGGTTGTCCATGCCGGCGCGCGCCTGGCCGAGCCGGGCGAATTCACGAAGCGGGCGTTTCTGAACAACCGGATCGATCTCTGCCAGGCCGAGGCGGTCGCGGACATCGTCGGCGCCCGGACCGGCCGGGGACTCGAAATCGCCCTTTCCCAGCAACGGGGCGAGCTGTCCGGGAAAATCGAAAACCTGCGCCGGTCGCTGACCGGCATCCTGGCCGGGCTCGAAACATCCATTGATTTCACGGAAGAGGAGGTCAGCGGCGGGCCGACCGACGACGCCCGGGGCCGCATCGACGCGCTCCTGGCGGAGCTGGAGGGATTGTCGTCGACCTACGACCGGGGGAAACTGGTCCGGAAGGGCGCCGGCGCCGTGATCGCGGGCAAGCCGAACACCGGCAAATCGAGCCTGCTGAACCGGCTGCTCGGCGAGAACCGCGCCATTGTCACGGCCATTCCGGGAACAACGCGGGATTTCATCGAAGAGGAGATCGGCATTCGGGGCGTTCCGGTCCGTCTGACCGACACAGCCGGCATTCGGGACCCCGCCGACATCATCGAGCGGGAGGGCATCGACCGCGTCCGGGAGCGGCTCTCGTCCGCCGATGCCGTCATCCTGATGTTCGACGGCAGCGCGCCGCTGACGGCGGAGGACGATGCGGCGATCGAAAAAACCGCGGGCCGGCCGGTCATTCCGGTCATCAACAAGTCCGATCTCGAACAGGTCATCGACGCGGAGCAGCTTCGAAACCGTCTCGCCCCCGCGACGCCGCTTTCGATCTCCGCGAAAACCGGCGACGGAATCCCGGCCCTGCTGGACGCCGTCTACGCCCTCGTCGCCGGGCAGGCGCGGGAGCCGGATCCTGAAAACGACATCGTCATCACCCGGGTCCGCCACAAGACCGCCCTCGAGAAGACGGCGGCCCACCTGCTGCAGGCCCGCGAGAGCCTGGCCGGCGGGCTCTCCGCCGAGTTTGTGGCCTTCGACATTCGGGAGGCGCTCGACAGCCTCGGCGAAATCACGGGCATGACGAGCCGGGAGGACGTCCTGGACCGGATCTTCTCGACCTTCTGCGTCGGCAAGTAGCGCCGGCGCGGGTTCCGCTTCCCGAGGGCATTCCCCGCGGCGAGGGCGCGAGCAAACGTCAGGCTGGGGTCGAATCCATGCCCTCGATGAAGGCCCGCACATTCTTGCCCAGGACGCGGTGGTTGTAGCCGCCCTCGAGAATGGCGAAGCACCCCCCCTTGTTTTTCCGGCTCGCCTCCCGGACCATCCGGCCCATGTCCTGGTAATCCTGTGTGGAGAGCAGCCCGCCCCAGTCGTTCACGTGGTTGTCGAAACCGGCCGAGACGCCGATGATGTCGGCGGGCTCCGAGGACAGCCACTGCTCGACGCCGGTGACGTAATCCTTGCGGTTGGGCGACGACGGGTTGTAGATCCGGACGTAGCCCCGGCCGCCCAGAATGTTGACCGTTCCGTCGCCGAAGTGAAGGTCGAAATCGAGGACAAGGGCCTTCTGGATCTTTCCTTCCCGCTTGAGCCTCTCCAGGGCGATGGCCATGTTGTTGAAGTAGCAGAATCCCCAGCAGCTCCCTTGGGAGGCATGGTGTCCGGGCGGCCGGATCAGGGCGAAGCAGGGCTCCGCCAGGCCGATCTCGGCGGCCTGAATGGCGCCGCCCGCGGCCAGCGCGGCGATGTCATAGACGCCGTCCCTTCGGACCATGTCCATGTGGGCCCGCGTGTGTACCGCCGCGATGTCCTCCTCCGTGGCCGGCACGGCGTCGACAAGGGTCACCCTGCCCTGAATCTCCTCGATGACAGCCTCGATGCGGCCGTCGGCCGCCGCGGGATCCATGGTGTAGTTCTGCAGAAAATCCTTGTGATAGATCACCTTCATGGCAATACCTCCTGTTCAGGGATGTCGTTCCCCTTTTCCAAAAATCCGACCGCCCGCAGAAGCTTTAGCGTGTTTTTCGAAACGGCCAGGCCTTCCAAGTCCTCAGGGGCCAGCCAGCGCGCCTCGAGGGCATCGTCGGCCCCTCGCACTTCCCCCCCGATGTAGTCGGCGGCCACGTCGACGATGACGAAGTGGAACCGAATGCGCCCGTCCCCGTCCCGCTCGAAAAAGTCGAAGGCGTAGACGGGCTCCCGGGCCCGAATGGCGACCCCCGTCTCTTCCAGGATTTCGCGCTCCGCGCCCCGCTGCAGGGTTTCGCCCAGTTCGAGGGCGCCTCCGGGCACGGCCCACAGCCCCCGGCTCGGGGCCACCCCGCGCCGGACCAGCAGGACCCTGCCCTCGTGGATAACCACGGCCCCGATCCCGACAACGGGGCGATCCGGATACTCGCGCCGCGACATGCCTACGGCCCGCTTTCCAGGGCGAATTCGAATCGGGCCGTCATCCAGGGCTCGTCCACCCCGTTGAACACCCGCTCCCAGAATGTGGCGCGACGCTTTCGGTCGACCATCAGAATGCTCGAGGAGCGGGTCCCGTAGACGGGGCTCGCGATGAAGATGGACGAGAGGATCCGCTCCCACTCCAGTCCGATGCCCGTGTCCGGAAGCTCGCCGTCCTCCGGCCTGTCGCGGTCCGCCAGGAGCGAAAACAGCGCTTCCGGGTCCGGCCTTTCCGCTTGCGAGAGCAGTGCGGCCAGACGCCCCTTTCCCCTGCGGACCTTCGGCCAGTCCGTGTCGAGGAGTCGGTTGCTGAGGCCGTACAGGCCCGGAGCCAGCGGGGACGAGCCGTCCCGGTTGGAGAAGAAGTGCAGATTGAAGACGTCTCCGAGGATCAGGCTGAAGCCGTTGTAGCGGCCGGCCCGCGCGGACAGGTCTTTCAAATAGCGGGCGGTGCTTTCCTTTCCGCAGAGGAAATTCCGCACCAGCCAGCCCCGCGAGGGGGCGTCCGGGCGGACGGAAAGCGGGTCCCGGTAATTGGTCAGGGCCGCCAGGCGGCCCCTTTTCGTGATGCCCAGCCAGGTCCCGCCCTCCTTCAGGTCCCGGCCGGCCAGCACATCGGGCCGGTCTTCCCAGAAGGCGGCCGGCGCCGACGGCCGTTCGTAAAACTCGTCCCGGTTCGCCGCCAGGACAAGCGGGTAAAGCGGATGCGATTGGTATGCGAACAGGATGAGACACATCGGGATCACCGTGATGCGGGCGCGCTTCGGACACGCTCCAGTATCCGCGACAGGACCTCACCGGCCGAATGATGAATGACCCGGTCGGCGTTGCCGTCGAAGGGGGTGGGCTCCCGGTTGATGATCACGAGCCGGGCGCCGGCGCTCTTGGCATAGATGGGCATGTAGGCGGCCGGATAGACCACCAGCGAGGAGCCGACGACGATCAGGAGGTCGCAGTTGCAGGCATGATGGGTCGCCTGCTGAAGCGTCGCGGGCGGCAGCGACTCTCCGAAGAAAACGACATCCGGCTTCAGGATGCCCCGGCACCGCTCGCAGACCGGGGCGTCGTCGGCCGGACGGGGTTCGGCGAGGATCGCCTCCAGGCGGTAAACCTCGTGACAGTCGAGGCACCGCAGCCAGTTCATGTTGCCGTGAAGCTCATAGACCCTCTTCGGGTCGTTGCCGGCCTTCTGATGGAGATTGTCGACGTTCTGCGTGATGACGCAGTCAAGCTTTCCCATCCGCTCCAGCTCGGCGATGGCCAGGTGGGCCCGGTTGGGCTGCGCGTCGACGAACAGGCCGCCTTCCAGCAGGATGCGCCACTGCTTTTTCCGGGTCTCCGGGCTGTAGAGAAAACGCTCGATGGTAAAATCCTCCGGGTCAAACCGGCTCCAGATCCCCCCGGGGCTGCGGAAGTCGGAGATGCCCGACTCCGTGCTGACGCCGGCGCCCGTGAAGACCACGATCTTTCGGGCCGCGGCGATCATGGCCGCGACGTCGCCGATCTTCCCGTCCAGATCATTGCCGCCCATATCTTCTCCTCGAAAGGAAGACCCGCGATCATGCGCGCTTTCTTCGAGGCGCGGGCCTCCCGAGTAGAGGCAAGATACACGAATTCGGCGAAAAAGACAAAATGAAAAGGGGCGCGGCGCCCCGCCCCTCAGCGTGAAGCGGAGCGGGCAGCATCCTTTTTCCGGCAGGCTGCCATTATTTGATTGACAAACCGGGGCGTGAAAATCGATATTGGCGATGCCATGCGGCGGCCGGCGCCGCGGCGGAGCGCCCCGGCAGGGCGAATTTTCGGGAACCCCCCATGATCGAAAGCATTTCCGCAATTTTCGGCAGCATTCGCATCCAGGATGTCTTCGACATGCTGGTCATCTGGATCATGATGTCCGTGCTCCTGATCTGGTTCAAGCAACGGGCGTCTCGGTTCGTCTTCGCCGGCATCGCGCTGCTCGGCGCCGTCTACATTGCGGCCCGCTACTTCCAGCTCTATCTGACCACCGTCGTCCTGCAGGGCTTCTTCGCCATCCTCCTGTTCGTCCTGGTCGTCATCTTTCAGGAGGACCTCCGCCGCTTCTTCGAGCGGCTCGCCCTGTGGGGCCGCTTCCCGAAGTCATTCTTCGATGAACAGCCGGCGCCCCGGGATGCCGAAACCATTGCCCGGACCGCCGCCAACCTGGCCCGGCAACGCATCGGCGCCCTGATCGTCATCAAGGGGCACGACCCGCTGGACCGTCACCTCAACGGCGGCAACCTGCTGAACGGCGTCCTGAGCCAACCTCTGCTGGAGAGCATCTTCGATCCCCACTCCGCCGGCCACGACGGCGCCGTGGTGATCGACGGGAACCGCCTGGCGCAGTTCGGCTGCCATCTGCCCCTGTCCACGAAAGCCGGCCGGTTCGGCTCGCCGGGGCTGCGGCACACGGCGGCGCTGGGGCTTTCGGAGCGGTGCGACGCCCTGAGCATCGTCGTTTCCGAGGAGCGTGGAACCATCAGCATCGCCCGAAACGAGCGGCTTCAGGAGGTCGCCGGCGAGGCGGCGCTCCGGGTCGAACTGGAATCCTTCTACGCAGAGATGACGCCGAAAAGCGAGGGCCGGCCGGTCATCCGCTGGCTGAGGGAAAATTCCCGCGAAAAGATCGTCGCCCTGGCGCTGGCCTGCGTGCTCTGGGTCGTCTTCGGTTACCAGAAGGAGTCGGTGCGGCGGGATTTCACGGTCCCCGTGGAGTATGCCAATATCTCGACCGACCGGGTTATCGAAGACCCGAAAGTCACCGAATTGAAAATCGTACTCGCGGGGCCGCCGCAGGCCTTTCAGCTTCTCAACCCCGATGCGCTGCGAGTCTCCCTCGACCTGTCGAAGGTCCGGGAAGGGCTGAACGAAATCTCCGTCACCCGGGAAATGGTCCGAAAGCCCTCCAACCTGACCGTGGCGGGGATCTCCCCGGCCCGGATCGGCATCACGGTCTCCCGGCTGGTGACCGTCTCGCTGCCCGTTGTCGTGACGACGGAAGGCAGGCCTCCGGCCGGCCTGTCCGTGCAGAAAATCGGCGTTTCGCCCGCGACGGTCCGCGTGCTGATCCCCGGCAGGCTCCGCGAAAACGGCATGCGGATCCGGACCGAAACGATCGACCTGAAAAAAGTCGCCTCCTCGTCGTCCCTGCAGGTTCGGCTCATACCGCCGCCGGAGGTCCAGTTTGCGGGCGGGAAAGCGCCCACGGCCACGGTGACGATCCGGCTGAAGAAATCGGCCCGGACGGGCGGACGGCCCTGAGCCCCGGCGGCGAAGACCCTCTTGTCAACCCTCCGCCGATGCGGTATGTGGGTAACATAACGGCTTCGGACTCGAGAGAATGGCCAGACATCGAAAAATAAGATCCGGGAAAACGGGGCTTCCGCCCGGCGCCCTCGTCCACATCGGAGAAAAGCTGGCCGAGACGGCGAAGGTCACTCTGATCGATTATGACGGTGAACGCCTCGAAGAAAAAAGCATTCAGAGCGTACGGGAGCTGGAGGCCTGCCCGGACCGGCCGACGGTGTCGTGGATCCAGGTCGACGGCATCCACGATACCGCGCTTCTGGAGCAGCTCGGGAGCGTTTTCGAACTCCACCCCCTGATCCTGGAGGACATCCTCAACACGGACCAGCGGCCCAAGATGGAGGATCTGGGCGGTTATCTCTTCATCGTCCTGAAGAAATTCTGCGCAAGCGCGGACCGCAACGGCGAGATCGCGTCGGAGCAGATCAGCGTCATCCTGGGCCCCGGCTGGGTCATCACCTTCCAGGAAAAGGAAGATCCTTTCTTCAATCCCCTTCGGGAACGCCTCCGGGCGGGCAAGGGCCGGATTCGGAAGGCGGGCGTCGATTACCTGGCCTACTCGATCATCGACATCATTGTGGACTCCTATTTCCATGTCCTGGAGACGCTTGGAGAGAGGATCGAGCGCGAGGAGGAGGCATTGCTCGGCAAACCCGCGGAGCGGACACTGCAGGCGATCCAGCGGCTGAAACGGGATATGATTGACCTTCGCAAGGCGGTCTGGCCGCTCCGGGAGACCATCGCTGCGCTGGAGCGCAGCGAATCGCCCCTGATCCACGCCGCGACGCGCATCTACCTGAAAGACGTCTACGACCACGCCATCCAGGCGCTGGACACCGTGGAGACCTACCGGGACATGCTCTCCGGCATGATCGACATCTACCTCTCCAGCCTCAGCAACCGGATGAACCAGGTGATGAAGGTGCTCACCATCATTGCCACGATCTTCATGCCCATGACCTTCCTGGCCGGAGTGTACGGGATGAACTTCAGGCACTTCCCCGAGTTGGAGTGGGCCTGGGGGTACCCCCTGTTCTGGATCGTCAACCTGGCCATCGCGGCCGCCATGCTGATCCTCTTCAAACGGAAAAGGTGGCTCTGAGCGGTTGACGGGCCGCCCGCGATGATTATTTTACTTCCATTGCCGCCGGAATTCCGGTAGGAATGCGGCATCGGACAAAAAATGACACCCGATCGATAAAGGAGGTTCATGATGAGCGTGTTTCAAGCGAGTGACATTGTCGAATTTGCCATCCGGATCGAGGAAAACGGTGAGAATTTCTACCGCTTCGCCGTGCAGCTTGCCAGGGACGAGGACACGAAGAAGCTTTTCGGGCAGTTGGCCAATGCGGAGGTGGCTCACAAGAAAACCTTCGAGAAGATTTTCGCGGCTATGGACAAGACCGCCCCGCCGGAAAAGTATGATGGAGAATATGCCGCCTACCTGCACAATTACGTCGACAACGCCATCATCTTCAAGAAGGAAGCGCTGGACCAGGAGCTGGCGAACGTCAAGGACACCCGCTCAGCCCTCGATTTCGCCCTGCGGCGCGAGATGGATTCCATCCTCTATTACCACGAGATCAAGGGGCTGGTCCCGGCGAACGAGCACGCCACCGTGGACCGGATCATCGACGAAGAGCGGAAGCATGTGGACATGATTGCGGCAATGAAAAAGAAGCTCTTCGGCTGCTGAGCGGAATCATGCCGGAAACCAACGACGACCATATTTTCTACCGGAACCCCACGAAGTTCTATCCGACCGTCGAACGGGGCGACGGGATCTACATCTACGACACGTCGGGCAAGCGCTATATCGACGGCTCCGGCGGCGCCGTGGTTGTGTCCATCGGCCACGCCGTTCCGGAGATCCGTCAGGCCATTCTTCGGCAGGCGTCGGAAATCGCCTTCACCCACGGCACCCATTTCACCAGTGGGGCGGCCGTCGAGCTGGCGGACCGGATCGTTTCCCTGTCCCCCCCGGGGCTGACCCGCGTCTATTTTCTCTCCGGCGGCTCCGAGGCGGTGGAGACCGCCGTCAAGCTGGCCCGCCAGTACCAGGTGGACCGGGGCCGGCCGTCGAAATACAAGGTCATCTCCCGGTGGACCAGCTATCATGGCAACACCCTCGGGGCGCTGGCGCTGAGCGGCCACACGGGCCGTCGGAAGTACTACCAGCCCCTGATCCAGCACACCCCACACATCGTTCCCTGCTACTGCTACCGGTGCCCCGTCGGCCTCCAGCCGCAAACCTGTGCGATCGAGTGCGCCGACGACCTGGAAAATGCGATCCGCTACGAAGGCCCCGATTCCGTTTCCGCCTTCATCGCCGAGCCCGTGGTGGGCGCCACGGCGGGGGCGCTGGTGCCGAAGGACGGCTACTTTCAGCGGATCCGGGAAATCTGCGACCGCTACGACGTCCTGCTGATCGCCGACGAGGTCATGACGGGCATCGGCCGGACAGGCAGGAACTTCGCCCTCGACCACTGGGAAGTCGTACCGGACATGATCTGCTGCGCCAAGGGTCTGGCCTCCGGCTACGCCCCGGTATTCTGTGTCGTGACCAGCGAAACCATCCACGACACCATCAAGAAGGGGAACGGGGCCTTCGTCCACGGCCACACCTACAGTCAGAACCCCCTGTCCTGCGCCACGGCCCTGGCGGTCCTTGACTACATCGCCGCCCACGACCTGATCCGCCGCTCGGCCCGCATGGGGGAGTACCTGCTGGAAAAGATGAAGGCGCTCTACCGGCATGACATCGTCGGCGACATTCGGGGCCTGGGGCTTTTCGCCGGCGTGGAATTCGTCCGGGACCGCAAGACCCGGGAGCCCTTTGACGCCGGACTCAAGGTGAACGTTCGGGTCGCGAACCGGGCCTTCGCGAAGGGCCTCATCACCTATCCCGGCGGCGGCGGGGCGGACGGCATTCTGGGCGACCACAGCCTGCTGGCGCCCCCTTTCATCATCACGGAAGGCCAGGTCGACGAGATGGTCGCCATCCTCGACGAGGCCGTCGCCGAAGTCAGCGGGGAACCGGCCGGTTGACGCCATTTGCCGCACGGGAACGGGAGCAGAGCATGAACCCGGTCATCATCACCGCCGCCATCACGGGCAGCCGCATGCTGCGCGACACGGCGCCCTACATCCCGATCACCCCGGAAGAGATCATTCAATCCTCCATCGAGGCCTGGCGGGCCGGCGCGTCGATCGTGCACATTCATGTCCGGGACCCGGAAACCGGCCTGGGCTGCCAGGACCTCGACCGCTTCCGGCAGGTGGCGGAAGCCCTTCGGGCGGAAACCGACCTGATCCTGAGCCTCACCACCAGCGGCATCCCCGGGCGGAACCTGCCCGTCGCGGAGCGCCTCTGCCCGCTCGCCCTTCGGCCGGAGCTGGCCTCCTTCGACGCCGGCTCGATCAATCTGGGCGGGGGCGTCTTCATCAACGACCCGGCCTTCCTCGACGAGGCGGCCCGAATGATGCGGGAGTCCGGCGTCAAGCCCGAAATCGAGGTATTCGACCTGGGCATGCTCGTCACGGCGCTGCGGATGCGCGACGAGGGAAAGCTGGACGATCCCCTGCACTTCCAGTTCGTCCTGGGGACCCCCTGGGGCGCGCCGGCCACGCCCAAGTCCCTCCTGCACCTTCACGAGCACCTGCCGGAAGGCGCCACCTGGTCCACCATCGGCATCGGCCGCGGCTATCTTCCGATGGCCATGATGGCCCTGATCATGGGGGGGCATATCCGGGTGGGCATGGAGGACAACATCTACCTGGACCGGGGCGTCATGGCGAAAACCAACGCCGAACTGGTGGAGCGGGTCGCGCGGATCGTCGCGGCCT
>MTKZ01002084.1_pt2 | contig 25774 bp, 20 predicted proteins | sample 1042781 | NCBI WGS metagenome assembly MTKZ01 (sample SAMN06212207, study PRJNA360539) | anaerobic digester metagenome | biome: Wastewater treatment plant; material: sludge; isolation source: anaerobic digester fed with sludge from wastewater treatment plant | place: Denmark: WWTP Viborg ... | reverse complement strand
CCATCCCGGCGTGCTGACGGGCGCCCGGATGATTACAGTCAGCCTGTCCTCTTTTCTGATGGACCGGAAGGAGCATCTTCACCTTGTCCGGAAGTTGATTGGCGGTATCAAGGGCTGTGCGCCTTGCGAGCCGGATTCCGCGCCCCGCGTATTCGTCGCGGGCGGCATGTGCCGTCACGCAGGATTTATCGAACTCATGGAAGATTCCGGCTGCCGCGTGGTCGGCGATGACCTGTGTGTTGGCAGCCGCTCCTTTGATTTTGCCGAGGTGGAGGCGGATTCGCCCCTGGACGAACTGGCACGCCTGTACCTGGCCCGCACGCCCTGTCCCGCGTTTCACCAGGCGGGAAGACATCCTGGTGAGGCACTGGTAAACGCGGTTAAGCGGGACCAGGCCCGGGGTGTTATCTTCCTGTTGACCAGTTTTTGCGACCCCGTCGCCTTCGATCATGTGCCCATGATGCAGGCTCTGGAAAAAGCGGGGATTCCCGCGCTCACCCTTTCCGTGGAACAGCACCGGGAACCGCCCGAGCAGTTGCGTACGCGCGTGGCCGCCTTCGCCGAAATGCTGCGGGATAGCGACGCCTCATGAACGCGCCATTCCTCTTCGCCGGTATCGATGTCGGCAGCGCCACGGCCAAGGCGGTGATTATCGATGCGGAAGGCGCGGTACTGGGAGAAGCCATCCTTCCTTCGGGCGGCAATCTGGCGGCGGCGGCGCAACGCTGTTTCGATCTGGCAGCGGAAACGGCCGGACACCCTGATCCTTCCTGCGGCGCCATCGTGGCTACCGGCTACGGCCGGGAACGGGTCGCCCTACGCACCCGCGCCGTCACGGAAATCACATGTCACGCCCGGGGTGCGCGTGCCCTGCGCGATGGCGTGCAATCGGTCATTGATATCGGCGGCCAGGATTCCAAGGCGATTGCCCTCGACCCGCAGGGGCGGGTGCTGCGGTTTGAGATGAACGACAAATGCGCGGCGGGCACGGGCAGGTTTCTGGAAGTCATGGCGCGCCTCCTTGAAATCGACCTGGATGCCTTGGGTGCCTGCGCTCTGGGGGGCAAGGACCCCGTCCCCATTTCTTCAACATGCACGGTGTTCGCGGAAAGTGAAGTGATTTCCCACCTGGCCCGGAACGTTCCGATAAACGATATCGTGGCGGGTTTATGCCGCGCCATTGCGGGTCGGGTGTACGGACTGGCGTCCCGGACGCGGTTGACGCCGCCAACGCTGATGTCGGGGGGGGTCGCCCGGAACCGCGGGGTTGTCAAGGCTTTGGAAGCGCTGCTGGGTGCGGAGATATACGTGCCCCCCTCGCCACAAACGGTAGGCGCCTACGGCGCCGCCCTTCTAGCGCGGGATGACGCGATCGCCGGAAAGTAAGAAGACGCCCGCGTCTTCCCAAGAAAAGAACAGGCGGGCGTCTTTGTGTAAGACTTGTTTTACGAAGCGGATCAGTCCGCCGCAGTGTTCAGGGTAACCGGAGGTACGCGCGCGCCAAGTTCGCGGTCTAGCATAAATAAGGCACCGGGGGCGCCTTGCGACAGTTTCAACCGCTGCACCACGTCGTCAGCGGATGCCTCTTCCTCAACCTGCTCGCTGACAAACCAGTTCAGGAAAATAGCGGCGGCATGGTCCCCGGCCTTCACCGATGCACTATACAGATCGTTGATGCACGCGGAGATATGGCATTCATGTGCATAAGCCGCCTCAAAAGCCGCGATCGGGCTGTCCCAGGCGCGTTCCGGTTTTCCAATCGCCTCCAGTTTCACATCGCCGCCGCGCTCAAGCATGTAATCAATGAGTTTGTTGGCGTGAATCAGCTCCTCAACGACCTGAGCACGCATCCAAGCCGCAAATCCCTTGAGATTCTGGGATTCAAAATAATTTACCATGGATACATACAGATAGGCCGAAAATAGTTCTTCGTTGATTTGTTTGTTGAAGGCTTTCTGCAAATCGGTTTTAATCATTGGTTTTTCCTCCAGAAGACGATCCGTCTACTTCCGTTGCGTTGATTGACACGTTACACGGGTAAATTACCTATAGAACAACACCCATCGGCCCGTTTATTCCCGGACCGCATCCTTTCCTGCTCGACCACATTAAAAGGCTATATCTTTTTCCGTTCTTTCCCGGATAAAAGCGCCGCCGACTGCCGCACCGTAATGCGCGTCAACCCAATCAGCCGCGGACTTACACTGACGCAGCGAATGCCTTGGGAAATCAATTTGGGCAGAAATTTTGGCCGACCGGCGATTTCCCCGCAGAGAGAGAGGGGCCGGCCCGATTCATCCGCGGCGGTGGCCACCTGTTTTACCACCGTCCAGAATGCGGCATGGTCCGGATTATATTCCCCTGAAACCAGGCCATTGTCGCGGTCCAGCGCGAACAGGTACTGGGCAAGATCGTTGGACCCTATACTGCCGAAATCCGCCGCCTGTAACAGGCTTCTGGCGCTGATACAGGCCGAGGGCACCTCAAACATGACACCGTGCCTGATTTCACCCGCATCGATACCATCGATACTGCTCATGAACAGGGCACGGAGTCGCTGGAACTGCTGTTCATCAACAATCATGGGGTAGAGGACGTGAACGGGGCCGTGGCGCGAAGCGCGGGCAATGGCGCGGGCCTGCGCGGCAAGCACTTCAGGCCGACCGAGCAGTAACCGGGCGCCACGAAATCCCAGGGCGGGATTTTCTTCGTGGGGCATGTTCAGGAAACGGGCCGCCTTGTCGCCGCCCAGGTCCGCAAGACGCAGGTAGACGGGCCTGCCCGCCATTTTATCCACCACCCCGGCGTAGCGCTCATATTGTTCCTCTTCGGAAAGAATCCTATCCGCCTGGATAAATTCAAATTCCGTGCGGTACAGGCCGATTCCTTCCGCATCCATTTCAAGGGCCAGGTCCGCCTCGGCGGCGGTGCTGATATTCGCATAGACCGGAAAACCAACTACCGGCGGCGCCGTCTTCATGCGCACCGCGCCCAAACGACCCAGGTTGGGACACAGGTTCAGGGATTGACGTGTCGGGTTGACAATAACCTCACCCGTTGTGCCGTTTAACAGCATCTGGTCTCCGGTTTTCACCACTTCAAAGAGAGATTCCACGCCGCTTACAGCCGGAATACCCATGCCCCGGGCGAGAATGGCCACATGGGACGCGGGCCCGCCACGTTCCGTAATAAACCCCGCCGTATTGAGCGGGTTAAAGGAAACCGCTTCGCCCGGAAGCAATTCTTCGGCCACAATAATACAGGGGCCATCCGGCTGGGGTGCGGCCTGGACGCGCCTCTTTTCCCCTTCCTCATATCCGCCGCGAAACACTTCCAGAATACGCCGGCGCACCTCGCCGATATCCGAAGCGCGGTCTTTCAAATAGTCGTCATCCAGTTCCAGCAGGCGGGATTCAAACACTTCCAGCACCTTCACGGTGGCCGACTCGGCGTTGATCAGCCGGTCCTCAATAAGTCGCTCCACCTCCTGGCGCACCGACTCGTCAAGGATAATCATCTGCTGGGCCAGAAAAATATTGGCATGGGCCCGGCTGATGCGCTTCTCCACGGTCTCGATGATGGCATCCAGGTCTTTTGCGGCCTTGGCAAGGGCGCGTTTGAGGCGTGCCTTCTCAACAGCGACAGCGGTCTTGTCAATGGTGAAATGGGGCACATATTCACCGGAATCCCGGAAAACAAGCCGGGCGGGGCCGCAGGCGATACCATCACTGATGGGTACACCCATGAAGCGCCTCTCCTCGCGCTCATACCTGTCTTTGCTTTTCCCAGTCACCCGAGTTTCCAAGCCATCTCCGTGTTGGTGCGGGTCCGGCATGCCACGCCGCCCACAGTGAACCTAGTATACCAAGGTCCGGAACAGGCCGGGCAAACGCAACTTGTACGCTGACCGCCCGAACCAGACAACGGGGTGTACCACGCCACCCGCCGTATCTCGACAAGAACTCCGCTGTCAACAACGACGGGTTATTCGAGCACGGCGCCGGTGTTGGCGCTGGTTACAAACCGTTTATATCTTTTTAACCAGCCGGTAAGATGCCGCTCCGGCGGGGCGGGGCGATTCTCCTCCCGCGCCCGGAGTTCGGCTTCGCTAAGTCTGACGTTCACCGTGCGCGCCGGTATGTCAATCTCGATGATATCTCCGGCACGCAACAGCCCGATGGGCCCGCCCGCGGCGGCTTCGGGACTGACGTGGCCGATACACGCGCCGCGCGTGCCGCCGGAGAAGCGTCCATCCGTGATCAAACTTACGCTGGTACCCAGGCCCGCGCCCATTACCGCCGAGGTAGGCGCCAGCATTTCGCGCATGCCCGGACCGCCCCGAGGACCCTCGTAGCGAATTACAACGACATCGCCAGCCTTGACCTTACCGTCAAGAATGGCGCGCATGGAATCTTCCTCGCTTTCAAAAATCACGGCAGGACCGGTGTGCTTCAGAATGGCCGGGTCAACGCCCGCCTCCTTGACGACGGCCCCTTCAGGCGCCAGGTTGCCGAACAAGATGGCCAGGCCGCCGGTCGGACTGTAGGGCGCCTCCACCGTCTTGATGATATCCGTATCGGAAGAACGGGCGCCGCCCACGTTTTCGGCGATGGTGTTGAGGGTTACCGTTGGGCAGTCGGGATTCAGGATGCCCGGACGTTGCATCAGTTCGCCCAGGATGGCCATGATGCCGCCCGCGCGGCCCACATCCTCGATATGCCACTTGTAGGAGGGCGACACCTTGCAGATGTTCGGCACACGCGCACTGACCTCGTTAAGCCGCTCCAGGGGATAGACCACGCCCGCTTCCCGGGCGATGGCCAGCGTGTGCAGCACGGTATTGGTCGAGCCGCCCATGGCCATGTCCAGGGCGAAGGCATTGTCTATGGATTCGGGTGTCACAATGTCCCGGGGACACAGACCCGCCGCATGAACGTGCAGCAGTTGTTTCGCGGCCGCGCGCACCAGGTCCCGGCGTTCCGGTGAATCGGCGAGAAGGGTACCGTTGCCCGGCAGCGCGATGCCCAGCGCCTCGCACAGGCAGTTCATGGAATTGGCCGTGAACATACCCGAGCAGCAGCCGCACCCCGGGCAGGCCTTCCGTTCCAGTTCCTCCAGTTCGCCGTCGCTCATCTGGCCGCGCGTGTACTTGCCCACGCCTTCAAACACGGTAATCAAATCCGCCGGATTGCCGTTGTCCAGCTTACCGGCGCGCATGGGCCCGCCCGAAACGAACACGGTGGGGATGTTACAGCGCATGGCGCCCATCAGCATGCCCGGCGTAATTTTGTCGCAGTTTGGAATGCACAGCAGCGCGTCAAATTGGTGGGCGCGAATCATGGATTCCACACAGTCCGCGATCAGTTCCCGGGAGGGCAGGCTGTATTTCATGCCCACGTGGCCCATGGCCACCCCGTCGCAGATGCCGATGGTATTAAATTCGAAAGCAATGCCGCCCGCCTCTTGAATGGCTGCCTTGGCAACCCGGCCCAGTTCCGCCAGGTGCACATGGCCCGGGATAATTTCCACAAAGCTGTTGCAGATGCCGATAAAAGGCTTTTTAAAGTCTTCCGGGCCTTTCACCTGTCCCGTGGCGTATAACAGGGATCGGTGCGGTGCGCGTTCAAAGCCTTCTTTTACAGTGTTACTGCCCATGAATCATTCTCCTCCTGGGGTCGTATTGTGGTGCAAACGGGGCCTCGCACGCCGAAGAGACCCGGCGCATGCGTGCCCCGCAACTCGGAACGTTAAAAAGAAACGGGGTATTCCTCACGCTACCCCCTTTCCCGCAAAGGATGTTGCCCGGGTCTCGAGGTAGGTGAAACTTCCTGCTCTTTACGAGACAGGCTAGAAATAAGATACTGAACCAATGCACAGTATAACAAACTTCCCCGGAAAGGGTGCAACTGTGGAAACGTATTCCACGTGAATCCCTTGTGGCCACTTTGCGGAATAAACGCCGTCACGGCATGCGGGACGGTCAAACCCGCAGGAAGATTTTCCGCTTGTAGAGAAACCAGAGGAACAGCCAGAGCAAGAGAAAAGCCACCGCCGCCACGATCATCAGCGCCCCATCCGAATGACCTTCCAAGAACGTCAACGCTTTGGAAAACTTTTCAAAGTCTATAATGTGGACCAGCATATAGGCCGTAATGGCGTTGGCGCCGATGACCATAAACGGATAAGCCCAGCGTTTCCAGCCCGCAATATCCACCACGAGATAGAAAAAGGCCAGCAACAGGAAGCTCCAACCGCCCGCCCACAGTACCATCGAACTGGTCCAGAGGTGCTTGATGATGGGGAAATGGAGGCCCCACAACCACCCGCCGAACAGGCACGCCGCGCCCGCGACGGCCAGGGCCGCGAAGCGGTGCAGGGGGGACCAGGGCGCCCGCAGCATCCGCCCCGCAAAGGAACCCAGCAACACCGACGCGCCAAAGCCCAATCCCGGCAGAATCCAAGCATAGGTGGTACCGTCCCGGAACCTGCCCAGAACCAGGTCATCCAGCCACAGGGCCAGGTTGCAGTCCGGTTCCAGCGCCCACCGGCCCGCCCCCGGAACGGGCACGAACATCATGACCAGCCAATACATCACCAGCAGCCCCGCGCACAGCACCACCTGCCAGCGAAGGGAGGTGTGAATAAACGCGACCACGGTAATGGCATAGCCGACGGCGATGGCCTGCAGGGTATTGGAAAAGAAACGGAGCCGCGCGGGGTCCATTTCCAGCAGGTTGCCTTGGGCAATCATGCCGAAAATCCACAGCAACACGAGCCGCCGGACCAGGCGTCTGTATACGGCAGCGTAGTCGCGCTGTTCCCCCGCTTTCAGCGCAAGGGCAAAGGGAATGGAGGCGCCCGAAACAAACAGGAACAGTGGCATAATCAAATCCCACGCGGAAAAACCCGTCCAGGCCGGATGGTTCAGGTGGTATTCGAGCCAGCTGGGCACGCCGCCGGAAAGGCACAGCAACGCCACCAGCGCGCTGAACACTTCCTTCCCGCCCACAATCCAGAACATGTCAAAGCCCCGCAACACGTCCAGCGACATCATGCGCGGCGCTTTTACAGGCGGCACAGGGGAAGACAAAAGGGCTTTTTCTTTTGCGGCCGGGGTGTCTTCTACAGGTTGAGACGCCATTGTCATAGAACTCCATCGGTTAGTTTGAGACCCATAAATCCCCCCCCGCCCAAACCCTATAGTATCCTCTTCCGCCGGTGAAATTCCATCCATCCGGGGAAGACCGGCTTTGCAGGCTCATTCCCAAATGGAGTTCGGGAACGAGTTGCCAATGCCCAGTCATTTAAGAGGCGCTTGAACAGGCAAGACTCTTGGCGCGTGGAATCAAAAGGGGTACAATGGGTTTACATAGGCATAACCTGGAAAGGAGAACTCCGTGATGTACTATCGGGTAAGCAGGCGCACATTCTTGGCGGCCGCAGGCGGCAGCGTGGCATCCACATTCATGGCGGGCGGCACGGCGCGGGCCCGGGAAGGACAAGTGGGGACACGGCCGCCGAATCTTATTGTTATCATGGCGGATGACCTGGGCGCCAAAGAACTGTCATGCTATGGCAACCGGGTTCATCAGACGCCCCATCTGGACGGCTTGGGCGAAGAAGGCGTCAGATTCGAGACCTGTTACGCGACCCCCATCTGCCACCCAACACGGCTGATGATGATGACCGGGCAGTATGGCTGCCATAACGGGGTGTACAATTTCGCGGGACGGCGCGGTGGCCCGGAAGCGGACGCACCGGTGGAAAATATCGCCAACTCCCACGTGACCTTCGCGAACGTGTTGAAGAAGGCGGGTTACACCACGGCCCACGCGGGCAAGTGGCAACTGTCGGGCAAACTGCCCGGCCTTATCCGTGAATGCGATTTTGACGAGTACTGCATGTGGGCCTATGAGCACAATCTTCCTGAGGGCGTGAAACACGCGGGGGGCTTGGAAAACGACAAGAAACCGTCCCGCTACTGGCATCCCTCCATTGTGCGGAACGGGGACTATGTGCCCACCCGGGAAGACCAATATGGGCCCGATATCTTCAATGACTTCGTCCTCGATTTTATCGACCGCAATAAAGACCGACCCTTCTTTGTCTATTACCCCATGTGCCTGACCCACGCGCCTCATGTGCCCACGCCGCTGTCCTGGAAAGAGGGCATGGATAAGTACAAAAACAGTAAGGATAATTTTAAACCGGCAGTGGAATATGTGGACGTGCTGATAGGCAGGCTCATAAAACGGCTCGACGAACTGGGCCTGCGCGAAAACACGGTCCTCTTTTTCACGGGCGACAACGGCACCGGCGGCGAAGGCAAGGGACAGCCCACGGAACTGGGCGCGCGCGTGCCCATGATAGTCAACGGGCCGGGCATCGTGAAACCCCGCGGCGCCACGATGGAACTTACGGACCTGTCCGACATCCTGCCCACCCTGGCGGCATTCGCGAGTGCGGAACCGCCCGCCGATCGGCCCTTGGACGGCAAGTCGTACGCCACGTTTCTACGGGGCGATACGGACACCACCCGTGACTGGATATTCAGCTATATCGGTGACGCGCGCATCCTGCGTACGAAACGGTGGCTGCTCGAAGATAACTCGCCCCATCATTACGGCCGCCTGTACGACTGCAGGGACAGTCGCGACGGCACGGGGTACCGGGAGGTCACCGACTCGGAAGACCCGGAAGTGGCGGAAGTCAAACAGCGCTTCGCGGCCCTTTTAGAAAAATTGCCCGCGCCGGTCCTGCCTGAGGACGGCAGCCCCACCGACAAGAAACCGCGCCGCCGCGAAACGGGATAAGGCCAGACCGAAACGTCATTCCGTTTTTTTTTCGCGACCGACGACGCCCATAGAAGAAGCCGGCCAGGCCGCCGCGAAAAAGACCGGAATACAGGCAGGAGCGCTGCAAGGAATTAGAATAACTCCTTCACCCTTCATCGTCAGTGCGTTATACAACGAGCATCTTCTATAATGCGTCGGAAACCTTCCAAACATGGCGGTGTAATACGGGAAAGGTAAACCATAGAGGAGACGGCCATGAAATTCCTGGTAAGTACCCTGATATACCTGCTTCCAGCCCTGTTACTCATCACGCCGGAAACGGGCGTGGCAGAGGCTGATGACACAAAAATCCCGGTCCTCTATTGCACGGACCTGTTTCACCCCCACGACGACCCGGATGATCATTTCGACCTGGCCTGTTTGTATGCCATGCCTGAAGTGGACATCAAGGCGATTATTCTTGACCAAGGGGCGAAACAACAGGAGAAGCCGGGCCGCATCCCCGTCGCCCAGATGAACCGGCTTACCGGACGGGAGGTGCCCGCCGCGACCGGCCTTGCCGAGCCCTTGAAAAGCCCCGAGGACACGGGAAAACAACAGCCGGAACCGTACCAGGAAGGCGTTGAAACCATTCTCTCCGTGTTGCGGAAATCGTCGCGGCCGGTGACCGTCGTTGCCGTGGGCAGCCTGCGCGACATTGCCGCGGCCTATAACCGCAAACCCAAACTGTGTCAGAAAAAAATTGCGAAACTTTGCATCTTCATCGGGGAGGCTGGCACCGACTTTCGCGAATACAATGTGAACCTGGACGTCCACGCGTACCGACGTGTTATGAACGCCCCGCTACCGGTGTATTGGGTGCCCTGCTTTGACGGGGGCATCTGGGTAAATAACGGCAACGCCTCCTTCTGGCAGGCGAAACAGGAACATCTGCTGGCAGGCACGGCCAATCCCGTCCTGAATTTTTTCCTCTACATGTTCCGGCATGAAGGCGCTGAAGACCCGGCAGCGGCCCTGTTCGAATCCCCGCCGCAGGAGGAAAAGGAGCGTGTCTTCGCGGAGACGCGGAACCTGTGGTGTTGCGCCGTGTTTCCCTGGTTGGCGGGACGGACCTACCTGCTGCGCGAGGGCGCCTGCCGCGCGGTGCCGCGCGAGGCGCTGCAACCGGGCGACATGCTGTTGGAACCCTTCGGCTTTGTCCCGGTCGCAGTACAGGTGGACGAAAACGGCCGGGCGTCTTACGGGGATGCGGCGTCCGTGCGGAAGGTGCAGCGGATTCAGGTCAACAAAGAACACCCCTACGCGGAATGCATGACCTCCGTCACCAACGGGTTGCTGCGGGAATTATCCCGAAGCATATAGCGCCCATAGGATTTCGGAAATCCGCAGGTTCAGGGCGTTTCCAGGGCCTCGCGCAGCACCGGCGCCAGCGCCTCGGCCATGCGCATGAAACCCAGGTCGGTGGGGTGTGTGCCGTCCACAGTCGCCTCGCCGTCCGTACCCAGCAGGGCATCGCCGGGCACATAGGTCAGGCCCGGAACGCCCGCCGCAATGAGCCGTTCATACGCCGCGCGCAGGACCGAGTTTTTGTCGGTATAGGCGGCCCTGGGCGCCGGCAGAAACGTCCCGGCCTGGTAGGCGATATTTTCCATGAGCACAATGGGCGTATCCGGACGCGCCGCGCGCAACGCGATGACAAAGGGTTCCACCCGTTCGGTGACTTCCTCCGGTTTCAGGTTGGGCAGGCAGTCCAGCACATACACCGCCGTGTCCACCTCCGCCAGCAGAACGCCCAGCGCCGCTTCCATTCTGCCATTGCCCGAAAAGCCGAAATTGATTACGGGCCGGTCCAGCATCCGCCCCAGGATGGCGGGATACGCCGTCCCCGGTCGGGACGCGCAACCGCCATGGGTGATGGAGGTGCCGTAGAAAAAAATGGGCTTGTCCTTTCCCGCCGGGCGGCTCGGCGCTTCGGCAAGCATCGCCGCCGGGACAACGCCAATCTCCAGCGACTCGGTGCCGTTGTAAAGCGGCAGGTAAATCATGTACTCGCGGCTGCCTTCGGGGATACCGTCCGCGAGGGTCGCCTGAGTGCTTTGCCCCGTCGGGCGGCCGTTGCCGATCCAGTGCCACACGCCGTTGTCCTTCACGTAGAGGTCCAGGCCGCTCACCCCCGTGGCGGGCATGTGCGGCATGGCAAGGTCCCCGCTCAGCACGGTCCATCGCGCCGCGATCCTCGTCGAGTCGGTAACAAATCGCACGCCCATGCCCGCCGAATGGCGGCTCAACGACCACACCGCTGGAGGCACGGTTTCTTTCGCCCGCGCGGGCAGCCGGTCATAAAACCTATCCGTATCGGTCCAGCCTTTTCCCTCCACCGTCAGCCCCGTCGCATCGTACCACAACCATTCACCGCTCGCGTCCTTGGCGGCGAAGTTGGGGTCCAGCCGTTCAATGGCGGAGGCCGTATTTTCAACCGCCGGGCATGACAGCGCCTGAAGGAGCGGGACAAGCAGGAACAGGATAAAGAACAAGCCTTGGTATTCTGGGAAGCGTCGCATACTGCACCACCTTTCATTGTGGGGTTGATCTGGTAAGGTCAGCGGAACAGAACGGTATGCTATCATGGCTTTGTTGTCCGATAAAAATGGAGGGTTCCCCTGCCTGCCGCCGGTTTGATATTGCGTAGATACCTGGAGCAAAAAATAGTTCGCCCCGGCGGGAGCCTCTTCGGGATGCAGGCCGGAAACCGATTTGAAACTACCAAGTCCCTGGCGGGAGAATGCACATGTTGTATTCAAGACAACAAACAGGTATAACATCCGTGTAGGGTGTGTTGAAATCTACGCTATCGCAGGTTCAAATGCGCCTGAACCCGATGGTTCAAAACCAACATGAAAGGAACCGTTATGGCGACAATCGAAATCGGACTGAACACGGAAGCGTTCCGGCATGCGGACAAACCCCTGGAATATTCCCTTGCGGCGATTCGCAAACAGGGGTACCGGTATTGCGAGCTTAACATGCTTAACGGGCGCGACCTCTTGTGCGAAGCGGGATACTATGGTGCGGTGAGCATGGAACGCGACCCCCTGGAAGTGCGGGCATTGGTAGAAAGCTACGGGCTCAAGGTCAGCGCCGTCAGCGCGCACGCCCCCATGGCGCAGCCGGAAATCAGCATACCGTTCCTGACGCGCGCAATTGAGTTTGCCGACGGGGTCGGCGCCGGATGCGTCTGCACGGATGAGGGTGTCGTGCCGGACTGGATGACCAAGCGCCAGGCCTTCGACCTGTTTTACTACACGCTGCGCCGCGTCCTGCCGGTCGCGGAACGCCATAAGGTGCACATCGCCCTGGAACCGCACCAGAAGTACTCGGTGAAACTGAAAACCTATCTCGAAGTCCTCAATCTGGTGGAGTCCCCCTACTTCAACTGCAATCCGGACACAGGCAACGTCTTCATGGCGGGCCAGGACCCCTACGCGTTTCTGGAAACGATTGCGAAGCGGATTGTCCATGTCCACGCCAAGGACATCGGCGGCGTGGTGATGAGCGACCGCGGCAAGGTCACGGGGGTGCCTTCCGGCTGCGCGTGCGGCGAAGGTGTCCTCGACTGGAAGCGCATCATCGGCATTCTTCGCAAGGCGGGATTCAAGGGCGTGTTGTCGGTCGAGTGCAGTTCCGAAGAACAGGGCCTGTCCAGTTTCCATCACCTTTCCAGCGTTCTTAAGACCCGGTGACCCGGAAAAGCCGACCTTTGCCCTTGGAGACATAGTCCGACTTCGTCTGTCCAGCGGCATGAATACGGCAGGTTGTTTTTCTTAACACTTAAGGCAAACCATGCCGGTCAATACCTGATTCCGGTGTTCGGGCATGATATGCGGCCCCAGGACTATGAGAGATATCCGTGCATCCATTCCGACCCCGTATTGCCGAAGGCGGCGCCGGAACCGTCTGGATGTTTTCAGGCAGTGCAAAAAAATGACCGGCCCTTGCAGGCCGGTGCTGTTTGTTGCGTTAACACGGTCTATCGTAAACAGGCGTTTCAGGACACCTTAACCGCCACGCGCCTGCTTTTCGAATCGGCGGTTTTCGGCAGGGTCACCGTAAGCACTCCATGCTTGTAGGTGGCTTCCGCCTTGTCCCGGTCCACGGTTGCGGGCAGCGGCACCGCCCGATAAAACGAGCCGTAATGAACCTCGCGGATCAGGCAGGTGCCTTCTTTCTGCTCGGTTTCAGCCTTCTTTTCGCCGCGCAGGATCAGGCGGTCGGATTCCACTTCGATGGTGAAATCACTCTTGTCCAGTCCGGGCAGTTCCGCCTTCACCAGGATGTCATCGGCGTGGTCCACGATGTCCACTGCGGGACCCGTCAGGCGCTGCCAAAAGGCTGCGGGCGACAAGGCGCTTTCCGTGCGGTTGCCGCTCCAGGTCTCGGGCAGCCATTCGTCGAATACGCGCATCATCCGGTTGCGCAGGTCATTGGCGCCTGATTTCCAGGATACGGGAATCAGGTCTTTCATAGTGAACACCTCCTTTCTTCTGTTCCAACGGTTCAAAACCGGTTGTTATTGGGTTACCGCCACGTCTATCTTCCGGGGCTGCTGTTCCTTGACCTTCGGCAGGTGGATGGTCAGCACACCGTATTTCATTTCCGCCGAGATGCCGGACTGGTCCACCGTTTCACTCAGCTGGAATTGCCGGAAGAAGGGCAGCAGCGCATACTCCTGCCGCGCCAGGCCGTCCGTCAAACGCTGTTTCGGCCGGGCCTTCAGCGTCAGGACATTCTTCTCCACGTTGACGTCAATATCTTCTTTGTCCACCCCGGGCAAATCCGCCACCACCACCAGTCCCTTTTCGGTCTCAAATATGTCCACCGGGGGCGTCAGCGTGCGCGTTTCTTCCCGGGTGTCGGGCACGTTCTTTTCCACATTGGCTGGTACAGTCGATTCTTTCATGGTAGTCATCTCCTCTCAAGGTTATCCAAGGGTTTGTTGTCAGCTTACTTTCACTTCGATTTGTTTCGGTTTCGCTTCCGCCCGTTTCGGCAGGGTCAACAACAGCAGGCCGTTCTTGTACTCGGCCGTCACCTTATCGCCGTCCACCTCCGCAGGCAGCGGAATCACCCGCGTGAACCGGCCCGCGCCGCGCTCGCTGCGATGATAGGCCTCCGGCTTGATGTCCGGGTTGATGGCCGCCTTCTCCCCGGCGATGCGCAACTGGTCGCGAATCACGGTCACCTCAATGGAGTCCGGGTCCAGCCCCGGTGCCAGCGCTTCCACCAGCACGTTGTCCGCATCTTCGCTGAGGTTAGTCAGCGGATACGTACGCGCGGAAACCCCCGGTAAAAACGCCGCTCGCCGGTAGCCAGGTCCCGCCGGCTCGAACTGCTCGAAGAGCCGGTCCATCTCACGACGAAGCACCTCAAATCCTGCCAACGGTTCCCAATAATACGTTGCCATGTCTAAACCTCCTTATCTCAGTTGATGTTGTTTACGGTTTGGTGAAACCCAATCGGTGTTTCACGGCACTTGCATCTTTTATAAAGCAAGTTCAATGCCAACAGCATGAAACAAGGGTGGACAGAGATCTATCCCGTTTTATTTGAATAGGTTATGCCGATCCTTACAAGGCAGGCCGCCCGTTTGGGCAGGAATCCGGGCAAAACAACTGTTGCAGACTAAAACAGATCGTTACATTTTGAAACGTACAGAAAGCACCTGTGTCTTGACCACCCCGAGCGCATATTCCTATTTACGATTCGGCCTCCCCACGTTGACTCAAAGGCACGGGCGGTCCTTCCGCAACACCTGCCAGACCTCCCGGCCCATCTGCTATTTGTCCGGCCATACCGGAACAGGATACCAGCCGGGTCATCACCGGTCCGCCGCGCGGACATCCATGAACGCCCATAATCTGGCGGCGCAATGAGCTGTAGAGGTGGAAGCCCACGGTGTTGTTCGTATTCAACGGGTTGTTGTTGTTGCGGTTCGCTGAACGACAGTTGTTGCCGTTGTTATTCCAGCTGCCGCCCCGTTTCACGCGGTTCCAGCCTCTTCGGCCATCCTCCTTACTGCGCGATAAAAAAGTATCACCACAAGACCAGTATACAAATAAGCAAAAAATGGGGCTGACTCCGGCGCTCGTGAAGACTATCGGCGTTGTATATCATTTCAAACCGCGCCAGAGGCTGTCCCAATTTTTTTGCGGGGCACCACCCCATCCCAATCAGGGGAGAGCGCTACAAGGATTCCCATTGGCCTTTCGTCCCTGCATCGTTCAGCCTTCAGAAGTTTTTTTTCGCTTTTGCAACAAGGGCATTCAGAAAGGCGGACCGCAACGGTTCAATGGCCATGAGCGCGCGGACCGGCGGGGTGCGTTCCAGCATGGCCAGCATCCGGCCCAGCGCCTTGAACCCTAGAGTCTCGGGTTCATCAAAAAGAAGGTCCGCCAGTTTGCCCCGTTCTATGGCCATTTGCACCACCCGGTCAAAGGTCGTTTCCGGCGGCAGGAGGCGCGGTTCCCGGCGATGCAGGACAATGGCGCCCGCCTTGCAGGATGCGTAACAGACCCCGCACCCCAGGCATAATGCCCCGTCACATACGGCATGCCGTTTCTTCCGGCCGTCAACCCGCGTCTCTTCCCGCAGGGTAATCGCGTCGATGGGGCAGACGGCGGCGCATTTCCCGCAGCCGGTACACGCCTCCTGATCCACCTCCATGACCCAGCCCGCGGCAACGACCACGTTGGGCATGTCGAACTTCTTGATGGCGTTAAGCATGCCGCAGCAGCAGCCGCAACAATTGCACATATACGTCATGTTCCGCTGCACATTGTCCCCCGTCTGCACCAGCCCTGCCGCCTTGCTCTGTTCCAGCAGCGCCATGGCCTCCCCTGTTTCCACACGGCGTGCGATGCCACTGCGTATCAACGTGTCGGCACCACCGTTCAGGGAGAAGCACACCTCCATGGGCGCGTCGCAGACCTCGCCCAGGTGTTGCTTTTTGTGGCGGCAGGCGCACAGGGACACTCCAATCGCCGAGGCCGTCTCGATAATGCGGGTAGCCCGTTCCCAATCGAGAATTTCCGTGAAGTCCTGGTCCTCCAGGGCTTCCTCATGGGTCAGCGCGCGGCCCACCTGCGTCTGCCCCGCGAACACGCTGCGCGCGAACCGGTCATCTTCATACATGTAGGCGTCGAACAACGCCGCCAACTCTTTCATAGGAAGTTCGTCACGGGTACGCATGAACAAAAACTCGAAGAAACCTACCACCACCGGCGGCAGCACGAAATACCGCTCCCCCTTATAATTAAGATCAAGCACCAGCCCGCGCCTGGCCATATCCGTCAGTCTGTCGTCCAGCGCCTCCGGCGCCATGCCCGTATGCCGCGCCAGGTCCTCGAGCCGTTGCGGGCGCGACGGCAACTGCCGCGCCAGGTTCGCTTCTTCGGGCGTATAGAGAAGCGACAGGATCCGCAGGAGATGGGGCGAATCCGGCGCACCCGTCACCATGCGGTCATAACGCTTGCGCAACAATTCATGTTCGCGCCGCGGCAGGGTATTGTGATGTCCCATGAACGCATCCTCGCTTGTCGCCGCTGCAACGTGCCTGCCATAAGCCCCTCCCGGGCCATAGCCTACGTATATTCGACAACCCAAATCCGCACATAAGAAACCGGGTTGTTGGCGTAAAGCCAATAAGGACAAGGAACGTAGAAGCGACATCCTGCCGCTTTGCATCAAGACGGACATGCGGGCCGCAGTCACGATGGAAGCGGCAGGATGCCGCTTCTACGCTCTTGCCATTCCTTACGTGCGGATTTAGGGACAACAAGTACATTCGACAGCACCGACGCTATTATGATATCATATCCCGGAACGCGCCCATAGCTCAGTTGGATAGAGCGCTTGCCTCCGGAGCAAGAGGCCGCAAGTTCGAGCCTTGCTGGGCGCGCCATTCTTTTTTCCCGGAAACACAATGTTTTCAGGGGTATTCCGTATGTACCCGGCTTCACTTTGCGCCCCGGTCAAGCACTCCGAATTTCCGAAGAGGATCTTTAATGCATTGCCGACTGTAAGGACACGTATTGCTTGTATCGTGAATAATTAAATAAGCGCCTTTGCGTGAAAAGGCTGTCTTAAATTGACAAACGACAGGCAAAAGAAATTAAGACGGGTATTCAGTTCCATGTTAACTCGGCAGGGAAAATAAACCAACACCGTTCGCCTGGTCTTGTCTGCATGCCAATCATAACAGGATATCACAATCAGTTGGTGCGGCTGTCAAAAGCGGTCGAGCAGAACTGTTTGTGAAACTCAAGCCCCCCTTCGCCGCCCATCTTTCCATTCCCAATGTATTTCAGACGATGTTGTCGGTTCTGTGTTCCAAAGAGACACAACCGCTTACCCTGCATGTATTTGTTGCCTCAGAAATGGTTTTGAAATACCGCAGGAACATTGTCCTATAGGGCAGGGTGTAGTAAAACATTATGAATGGCGCGAATTGAAAGTAGTGATTCGTATGGGCAATATTGTCTTTGCAAATACTAATGCTATTGTTAAGGCGTCCAATACACTTTTGAAACTGGGTGCAGGAGTCTCGGGCGCCATTGCCACCGCAACCCGACCCGGTCTCCAAGAGGAAATGTGCGCTATGGCACAAAAAAGAAATCTTGCAGAGGGAGATGCAGTAATCACCGGCAGTTTTGGACTTCCCTGTCTTTACATCATCCATGCGGCAACCGCCCGGGGTAGCGCCAATGCAGTTCAGACCGCCCTGAGAAACGTTTTCAGAATTTGTAATGAAGAGAACTTGTCTTCTGTTGCCATTCCTGCCTTGGGAACAGGCACCGGAGCACTGCCCATCGCTACGTTTGCAGAAAGAGCCGTTAAATATTTTGAAGAACATGGCCCATCCACCCTAAAAAAATAGAATTTATAATGTGGACCAAATCCGACATGGATACGCTTATCGACGTGTTCGAGAATGCCTTGAATAAAACATCTGAACATTAAGAGACACCCTTTGTTGCCACACCATTGAGACACGTGAGCTTTCACCCTGGACGAGGGACATAAGGGATGCCAAATTATCTACGTTTTTCCCATGAACATGATTTGGATGAATATGTTTCAGACCAAGTCTCTACGCTTCGTCCGGGACTACGCCCGGAAGAAGTGTCGCCTTCGGCGCAACATAAATGTACCATCGTCTTTCATTACAAACAACTCTAACCACTGTCATTCCGGTTTTTTCGCGAAGGTCGACTTGGGTCGAAGCACGGTACTGGACAACGCGAAAAATACCGGAATCCAGATTGGACCTGCTGCAATGAATACCCAGTTCCCTTCTCGAAGAACACAACGAATGCGGCCAATCCCGCATCCACGGCCTCAGGAACTGGATTCCGGTCTTTTCGCGGCCTGGCACCCGCTCCGCTACACGTCCTTTTTCCACGGCGAAAAACCGGAATGACGCGTTGTTTTTGGATTCTTGAACTAAACCAGAACATAGCGCTCCTCTTGGTAACAAACAGAACTCATAATTAATTGTCAGCGAAATGGCCGTAAGCGCCTACTGCTATGTCAAGAGGAGCACGTATGGTAATTGCCACGGTATCCCACCGTATCCCCAGCGGGGAAGCAAGTGCCAGTATGTTTTCATTGTCCAGAATGAAAGGCACGTCCCTCTCTATTTACTACATGTGCAAAACAGACGTTATCGGGATATTGCCCGACGGTCAGTCACAACCGTCGCGACCGACCACTATCATGCATCATAAATGTTACGCCATTCGCGAATCACGGCATCAGAATCCAGCACAGGGGTGGTGAGAAATTGCCGTCGTAACCGTACTGTTCGCCATTCTGCCAAATGTAGGCCGCGCGGATGGCGTATGCAATGGGATTGCCGCCCTGCTGCCAACCCGTGAGATAGGCAATCGCTTCCCCTATCACAATTCGGAAATCCGTGTTGATATCGGCAGGATGCGGTAACGGTGTTTCGCCTTCGCCTTCAACAGGCGTATCGTCAATAAAAACATTTACCTGAGCGCCGGCGGGTACGGCGGTGGTCCAGGTTTGCCCTGCCAGCAGCACGCCTGGATTACCGGCCTGCCCCCCAATGGGCATGGCCGGTCCCTGGCCCATGGAGAACATGACATTTTCCAACGATCCGCTAGTATTGGTATTTCGGACAACCACCTGGTCAAATTCCGAAAACACTGAGTTATTTTCGGCAAGGCGAAGCACGCGGTACTCCAGTCCGTTATCCGTCGAAAAGGGCGGCACTTCCATGCCGTCATTCCAGTAACCCGGTTTACACCAGCCGCAGGCGTCAGGGTGTCCTTCCAATTGGGGAAGCACAGGTGTGGGCATCCCCACCATCTGGTTCTGCGCTACCATCAGGTAATCGTCATGGGTGGTATCCCCTTGCACCAGTGTCTGTGTAATCACGTTGGGCTGGTTTCCGACCCGCCACAGGGGATTCATGTTGGAAATAATCGTAATGGCGCCGTTTTGATTCGGGTCCGTGCCGGCCACGGATCCGGCTACGACACTCGCCTTTCCGGCGAGCACAACCGAACCATGCAATTTCAGCATGCCCGGAACCCCATACCCGCCTTGACCGCCCATGCCACCGCCGCCACCATCACTACCGGTCAAACCGTCGCCGCCGCGTCCGCCACTACCGCCGGAACCGCCGGAACCCGCAATGATACCCAGCCCCAGAACCGCGCCGCCCGCATTACCGCCGGATGCCCCCGGCAGCCCCTCAGCACCTGACGTGCCGCCTTCGGAAGCCGGGCCTTGTTCACCGCCGGATGTGCCGGGAGCGGGGTCGCTTGCGGATATATCAATCGTAATGGATTCCGAAATGCGCAATAATCCTCTTGCGGAAAGGACCAATGCACCGCCACCCGAGCCGCCCGTGCCGCCGCCACCGCCGGAACCGCCCGACCGTCCGCCACCGCCGGAACCGCCAGTGCCGCCGTTGGCGCCGCCTTCACCGCCGGGAGGCGATGGCGTCCACGTTTGCCCCCAATCTGCCGTACCAGCCGCACCAGCGGTATATCCGCCACCGCCGCCGCCGGAAGCCCGATACGCGCCCGCTCCCAAAACGCCATTGGACCAGCCGCCGGAACCACCGCCACCGCCGGAACCGCCGGAGCCACCACCACCTCCACCACCTCCTCCGCCACCGCCTCCTCCTCCTCCGCCACCACCACCACCACCGCTGGGGCCGGCCGCCAGGGAAAGACCTGTCGCATAAGAAATAACGTCATTGTAGAGGGCATTGCTTCCGGCCAGGCCGCTATCGCCGCCTGCGCCCTGTCCTGAACCGGACGGAGCATCGCCGCCGCGGTTGGAACTGCCGTCGTCGCCACTGCTCCATAGCACCGCACCCCGTACATCCGCGCCCGCACCGCCGGCGCGTTCCGCTGCGCCTGCGCCGGGTGCCCCACCGGAACCTTGCACTCCGCCGAGTCCGCCCATGCCGCCCGCACCATGCGGCCCTGCATACCCAAAGGCCAAACTGCCCGGAGCGCCATGACGGCCTGAAGCCCCGTCATCCCCCGGCTCCCCCGGTGTACCCGGCGCACCCGCCAACCCGGGAAATCCATGTTCGCCACTGCCTTGTGCATCCCGGATGACATCCGCACCGCCACCGCGTCCGCCTGCACCGCCCGCGCCGCCGGAACCGCCCCGTCCGCCCTCACCGCCTATACCACCGCCGCCACCGGGGCCTCCGGCGCCGCCGGCGCCGCCGCCCAGTTTTCCGGGAGGAACGGCAATATCAGCCGCCCAGTCCATATCGCCCCGGGCGGCTATGGACAAGGGCCGGTTACCGGTTACTGACACGGTTACCTCTTTGCTCACGAACACATGGTCAAATTCGAAAACCGCCACTTCGAGGAAAGTGTCGGGGCGCACATCCGTCCGGGCTTTATAGGTGTAACCGTCAAAAGTCAGCGTACCGGGCGCGCCCCGCAACTCCCCGGTATCGATGGCAATTACACCGCTATAGGCCGCTAAATCGCCCAGCGCGCCGCCGCTCACATAAAAACTGCCAGCATCGCCCACTTCACCGCTTTCTCCTTCCCCTTCGCCCTCACCCTCTTCGCCGATTACCGGATAGAAACCGGAAAAGGTGACCTGGGAATCCGGATATAACACTATGCGCTGGACCGCAGGCGTTGGCTGGGAATACCCATCCAATGGATGCCATTCAATGGTCGCGGTTCCCGTGGGAATGTCTGTCAATGTGACGTTGCCGGTCCCCGGATAGGTGTCACCTTCCGCATCAAACAGGGTCCACCCGGCGGTTTCCGGCACGGTAGACACATGCACTGTTCCTTTGGCGCGTATCCATACGGGATTCAACACCACGATATCATCCGGGGTGTCGCTTGAAGTCATGATGGGTTCGGGGGTGGTCCAGTAGATGGGAACATAGTTGAATTCGACCTCGTTATTCCCCAGCGGGACCGAGGTATACGCGCCGTCAGACAACCAGCCGCTTGTTCCCGTACGCCAACGCGGATGATAGGGCAGCACTTCGGGCGGGGAAAAATTGACACGAATGCTATATTCTTCAAAGATGCCGCTTGGACAACCGGCATATCCCGTAAAACGGCTGGGCATGAACCCCTCCGGAACACCGCCGCCGCGGGAAAGCCCGATGAGACCAATGTAGGTATCCAGCCGCAGCCAGGTGATGACAATACGCCCGTCGAAAAACATCTCAATCTGAAAACTGGCCGTCTGCTCTGTAATGATCTTGGAGAGGCGCACATTTTGATAGGTGACGACCACACGATTGTGAAGCTGTTTGTAGGATATGGCGCCTCCATCGCCGGGTTTCAAATCCAGGAAGAGTCCCGAAATACGCGGTTGGCTGAAATGGTTTTCAATGTTGATGTCCGAAGTCGCATCTCCGGAATCAAACGTGATATAACCGTTGCTGCCAATATAAAACGAATCGTAACCAATACCATACAGATAGACTTTTCGGTCGTCCAACAGGGTAACCCGGGCAAATTCATCATCGCCCAAGGTCACTATGTTGCCGCCTTCCGGGCTGGTCCGATAATCGGCCGCTTCGCTCACACAGGCGAAATAATAGTTGTTGGACATGTTCGGCTTCAGCACGACCTGCTTGAAACTTACATCATTTTGGTCGTAGGGCATGAAACGCTGGGTAAACCAGTCATCAGGTGGTTGCGTGCTGGGCTGACCGGTAAAATTGATTTCAGCGGTCCTGAACGGGAGACTGGTATGTTGCACCGGCAACCATTCGAGGCGCGCGAGAAGACTGTCAGGATTATCAAAATCGGTGGGCCAGGTGAAACTGAATCCCAGCCAGGTGAAGAATACATTGGGATAGAATTTCACACCGAGATTCAGTTCAGCGTCTTCATTGTAGGTGGCTGTTTCCTGATATCCCTCCTCAGGCACATCAACCTGCGCTTCCTGGCCTTCAAGGGTGAATGCGGTGCCATCGCTGATGGAAATGCTGTCGCAGCTCAACCGTCCGTTGGCAATGGCACTGACATCCAGCGCCGCGCCGATTTTAGGCAGGGGCACCCAACTGGGCAACTCGGGTAAGACACCGGACGAGAGGACTAAGGCCAGCAAATCCACTTTGGCCACTTGTGTGCGCCCGGACTCATCACGCACCGTGGATTCTTCTTCAAGCAGCCAGGAATTGAAATGGTCACGGTCGGAAGTAATCAGAGTGAAATCCGGGACATACGGAATATCCACCACAAAGGGGTCTATCGTATACCCCAGGATAGGCGGCAAACTGAAAGCCGCTTTCATGGTAAAGTTGGCCCCAAAATTGAACCCCCAACTCCCCGCCGCGGGACCGAGCCCCAACATACTGTCCATATTCAAGTTAAATGTGCCGTTTACGGAGGCGTCATATACATAACCTGCCGTGGCATTGAGCCGTACCTGGATGATAAAGCCGCCCGGGTCGGGACCATAGCCGCCCGGCACCCAACCGGAATCAAATCCCAGGTCGCCCAGTCCCTGCGGGGGAACGATAAACTGCACCTCCTGCGTTTGTGTTCCATCCTCTTTATCACCGGTGAGTTTTGGCGCGGCGTCAACGGAGCCGGGGGTATCCGAACCCACTTTACGCAACAGGACAGGCGGCAGCGGTGCAGGCGGCCGGGCAGTCGTCTCAAAGACTTGAATCATGGCGCCGCCGGGATAATCAACACGTAACAAGGTGGGACGCACGATACCGCCGACTTGCTCCTCATAGCGCGTTTCCGTTACAACCGTTTTTCCGTCCACAACCAATTGCATGGTAAACGAAGGCGCTCCGGTGCCCTTTTCAGGATTCTCCCGGTAAATCAAGAATGCTTCCCGGGACAAGGGAATACGTAATTCTTCACCGCCATCATTCAGCGGCTCCGGCACAAATCCTTTTGCAAGATAATCGGAATACTCTTCGCGATGATAAGAAGTAAAACCCGGATTGGCATAACCGGGAGTACCCAGATGTGCCATCTGGCGTCGCGTAGCGCCGTCTTCTTTCCGCGTCCAGATTTCTATGGCGCCATGTTCCAACGCCAATGCTGCGAGAGCCCCATCACTGAGGGTGTTTTCGCCCGCCACAATGGCGGAATGGATTACCGTCACCTCCTGCCCATCGGCTGTAAAAACACAGGTAAAAAGCGCAGACAGGGCAACCAGAATCCGCGCCCATGCGGTAGACCCTGAGAAAAATGGAGAACTCATATCCGGTTCCTTTGGAGCATCTTGTTGGTGCCTGTAGTGATGGTACCGGCTGCATCATACCGGAACCGTCACTTATTGTTTAGAGCAATTCGGACGTTTTGAGTACCTATTGTGTATTCATTGGTTCATCGAACCCTTTTACAAGTTTATCCGAATCCCGATTAAAGATCAAGGGTTTCCCTTAAAAATAGAAAAATGGAAATCGTCCCGGTAACCACCTGTTTATGCCAACAGGAAAAGAGGTATAATACCCCATGATGCTGGTATTTTGACCAATTTATCGCCACCGTCTGGTTCTTGCGCACAAGAACCCCGACAGAGTCCGGTCCGGCTTCAATAAAGAACGAGCGCAGATAGTCCGGCAAATACGCTTCAAGTATCCATAAGGAAAGGAAAATACGCCATGATTCCCCCTCTTTCCGAAAATCAGCATGGGAAACCGACCCGGCGCACTTTTATCAAAGCGGGCGCCTTATCCATTTGCGCACTTCCGGCGCACGCCGAAACAACGGACCCTGCCGGGAAACCCACAGAAATGCCTCCGCTGGATTACGGCCTTTCTTTTATCTGCCACACCGCTCCGTTCAATTCCGTGCGGTTCTGGGTGGAAAGCCGGACCCGAATCCTTGATGAACGTGCAGGAACCTGGACCGACTTCTATCAATGCGGCGCCTGTAAGAGCGAGAATACCTTTGCGGAACGGGATTTGTTCATGAGGGACAACTATGACTTCGTACCCATTTTCGGTGGGGACGATGTGCTGGTGTTCCGCCGCCCGGCGTACATTTCAGAAAAATACCGCACCGTGAAAAAAGCCGCGGACATGTGGGGCACGCCTTCCCTGAAACTGAAGGAAGCGGGGCGTCACGAGGAATTGGGCACGTGGGACGCCATCGCCCGAGACACAGCAGACGCCATCCCCCTGGTCTCACAAACAGAAATCGCAAATGCTGAGACACAGCTGCGCGCGATTATCGAGTGCCCCGTGAAGACGATGAACATTCTGCCTGAGAAGCAACAGTATCAAGTGGACACGGGCCCAATCGCTTTTCCCGATTTGACCCGGCGGGACACCCTGTCCATAGATGCACTCAGTCTCGCGTTTGTTGCGTTCAACGCCCCGGACTTTGCCGATTTCGTAATCGAACAGCCCACATCGGTTACCGGAGATAACGGGGCCACCCACCAGGTCTACCACTATTCAAACCCCCTGAGTATGCCTGCGAAGAATCGGCTTTTCGCCGTCCATCGCGGGTAACGCCGTTGTGGCATCACTTCGGAAATGCCTGTTTTCTCATTGGATGGCGACGTTCCGGGTGTATTCGCCCAGACTGAACTGCCCTTCTTCAAGACTGGTAATTCGCCGGTCACCGAGGAATAAACCGTCCACCGTGATATTGAAAATGGCGTGCTCCTCATCATAGCCCCTGAATGAGGAAGGGGGCATGCGGTCGGCATGGATACGGATATTGCGCAGCGTAATATCGTAGATGTAGCCGCGGCGGTCGAGGCCGCCCGAATATTCCGGGTGTTTCTCTATGTTGAAACAGACCGCCAGGGGCATGTAGGTGCTGTTCGGGTCCGCAACGAAGGGGGTTTCATCATCCTTCTGGATGGTGGGACGCTGAATGACGGGGTCGTATTCAATCCGTATGTCTTCGAAAAGGACGTCGTGTACCCTGCCGTAGTCCACATTCATGATGTCGATGGCGGGCCCGGTCAGGTGAATGATATCACAGTTTCGGAATATAATCCGGCGCAGGTGTTCGGCGCGCGTCTCGGCGCCGATCTCGAGCCCTTTACCCCAGTCGTTCCACACGACGCAGTTTTCAAAAAGGATGTCTTCACTGGTATCGTACCGGTAGCCACTGTGTCCTTTTACGCACAGCGAGTCATCGTACGTGCGCAGGAAACAATCGGCGACGCGCGCATTACGGCAATTATGCAGGTCTATCCCGTCGGAGTTATACCGCCAGCAGCCGATGGCCTTGCAATTACGGATGGAAATAGTATCGCATCCGAAGAGCGCAATGTTGTAAAGCAGGGAGTCCCGGATGGTAATGCCCTCGATCTCGATGTCGCTGGAATCAACAAGGTGAATCGTGTGCTCCCGGCGGCTATTGCCCACATCGACGGAACCGTCGCCGAGATTATCGAGTTTGAAGAGGATCTCCTCGACGTTTTCACTGTTGTCCAGGATGCCGCGGCCGAGAATCCGGACACGG
>MTKZ01035265.1_pt2 | contig 25843 bp, 23 predicted proteins | sample 1042781 | NCBI WGS metagenome assembly MTKZ01 (sample SAMN06212207, study PRJNA360539) | anaerobic digester metagenome | biome: Wastewater treatment plant; material: sludge; isolation source: anaerobic digester fed with sludge from wastewater treatment plant | place: Denmark: WWTP Viborg ... | reverse complement strand
CCTCAAGCAATTCCCAGCAGCCAGAACCACGCTGTGGGTCGGCACCATCAACAACGATGCGCAACTGGAGCCTGTGGGCGAAAGCGAAGGCAAGATCACCTACCGTATGGTTGGCGACCCTACCGAAGGCTCCATCCTCGTCGCTGCCCTAAAAGCTGGCGCAGCCGCGAATGTGGTCAATCAGAATTATCCACGCAAGCAGGAAATCCCCTTTGACTCGGCTCGCAAGCGCATGGTCACCATTCACAACATCGTCAATCCTGGTCACGGAGATATATCCCCGTATGTGACTAATGAAAAGACCAATTGGGTCACAATTGCCGTTAAGGGTGCGCCGGATGTGGTGCTCAACCTCTGCAGCTATCGCTCCGGAATGGACAACACACCGGTTCCTCTCACCCTGGAAATGCGCCAGGAAATCCTGGATGCCAACGATCTGATGACCGGAAAGGCTCTGCGCGTGCTCGGTGTGGCTTATCGCCCTGTGCCGGAAATGCCGAACGAAATCACCGCGGAAGCGCTCGAACAGGATCTGATCTTCGTCGGTCTGATCGGCATGATCGACCCCTCACGCCCCGAAGTCAAGCCTGCCTTCAAGGAAGCCCAGACTGCTGGTATTCGCTCGGTCATGATCACGGGTGACTATCCCAACACTGCCAAAGCCATCGCTGAAGATATCGGCTTACTGCGAAAGGGACACCAGGTGCTCACCGGTGCGGATGTTGAACACGCCACTGAAGAAGAAATGCGTGAGATTGTTAAGATCACCGATGTTTACGCGCGCGTCAGCCCTGAGCATAAGATGAAGATCGTGGACGCCCTGCGCGATAATGGCGAAGTCGTTGCCATGACTGGTGATGGCGTCAACGACGCGCCTGCCATCAAACGTGCGGACATCGGCGTTGCGATGGGCATCACCGGCACTGACGTTGCCAAAGAAACAGCCGACATGGTGCTTACGGATGATAACTACGCGTCGATCGTCTCTGCCGTGGAACAGGGTCGGATCATTTACAGCAACATTCGCAAGTTCGTCTACTACCTGGTCTCCTGCAACATCGCCGAGATTATGATCATCTTCCTGGCGACGGTTCTTGGATGGAACACTCCATTGGCGCCCATTCAGCTCTTATGGCTCAACTTGGTCACGGACGGCGCGCCCGCGCTGGCTCTTGGCACAGAAAAAGGCGACCCGGACATCATGCAGCATCCGCCCAGACCTTCTGACGAGCCGATCATCAACAAGTTCATGCTCAAGGGTATCATCGTTCAGACCATTGCCATCACAGCCGCAACGCTTGGCGCCTTCCTGCTTGGCGGTGGTGCCATGAAGGGCGCTCCCGTGGAAGCTCGTGTTCTCTCAGAGACTTTCGCGTTTGTGACGCTTTCGCTCTCTGAACTCTTCCGAGCGTTCACAGCCCGGTCTGAATACTTCCCTCTGACCAAGATAGGCATCTTTACTAACAAGAACATGAACATTGCAGTACTGGTTTCAGTGGTATTAGTCCTTATGGTTATTTATGTACCGTTCCTGCAGAAAGTGTTCGATACCACTGCTTTGCGCTGGATCGATTGGGCAGAGATTTTACCGCTGGTCCTGATCCCGTCCATCGCCGCGGAAGTGATGAAGTCGGTCACATACAAAAAGAACCAGGCTCGCCTGGCAAGCTTGGAAGACTAAGCTTTTTTAAAAAATCAGACAACAGCTCCCCTGGTTGGGGAGCTGTTTTTTTACCAGGTATTTTCCCCCTTTTCCATCAGGTTTGATACAATAAATCGTTTTACAACTATCTATCGAAAAAAGGTAAACTCATGGAAAATTCTCCCAAGACACTTCTGGACCAAACCAAGACCGCGCGTCAAGCGCGCCATGCCTGGTATTTTTATGACTTCGGCAACTCCGCTTACGCTGCTGTCATCCTGCTTGCTGTTTTCTCTGCCTATTTCAAGAACGTCGTGGTTGGTGGAGCAGAAGGCACGCGCCTGTGGGGAATATCCGTCGGAATTGCCGCCATCCTGGTTGCGGTGATCTCGCCCATTCTCGGAGCCATTGCCGACTCTTCCCGCTCCAAAAAACTCTTCCTCTTCATTTTTACCGGGATTTCCGTGATTTTTACTGCGTTGCTCTTCTTTGTTGGCAAAGGTGATGTGGTCATGGGCATGGTGTTTTTCGTGATGGCGGAAATTGGCTATCGCGGAGCCCAGGTCTTTTATGACGCTCTGTTGGTGGACGTTTCCACTCCCGAGACGATCGGTTACATCAGCGGCAAGGGTTGGGCAATCGGTATGCTTGGCGGTGTTGCCACCCTGTTGATAGCTGTGGTCCCAATGCAGCTGATCGGCAACGATTTTATCCCTTACACCTTTCTGATCACGGCCATCATCTACGCGCTATCCTCTTTGCCGATGTACTTCCGTGTGCGTGAAACCAGCCCGGTTCTCCCGATCCCAAATGGTGAAACCTTGCTGTCGGTTTCTTTCAAGCATCTTGGCGAAACGTTCAGAGATATCCGTCATTACAAAGTTTTCCTGCGCTATATGGTCGCCTTTTTGATCTACAACGACGGCATCATGATGCTGATGGACTTCGCCGCCATCATCGGCGCCACGCTTTTCGGTCTCGGTCAGGTACAGTTGATCATCTTTGTCATCATCATCCATATCACCGGCGCAATAGGAGCATTGACGTTTGGAAAACTTTCGGATGAGAAATCCAGCAAACGGGCAATCCTCTTTTCATTGATCATTCTGATTTCCTCCTTAGTTGCGCTTTTCTTTGTGAAATCTACGATTGGCTTTTTCATTGTTGGTGCCTTCGCAGGCTTCTCACTTTCTGGCGCGCAGGCAGTCAGCCGCACGATGGTCAGCCAGTTGGCACCAGCAGGTAAAACCACCGAGTTTTACGGTTTTCTGTCGGTGGCAGGGCGTACCTCAACCTTTATTGGTCCGTTGGTGTTTGGCACCCTTTCCTATCGTATGAATAATTACTACCTCAATCAGGGTCTGGCTGAACTGGCAGCAGAAAAAGCCGGTCAATACTGGGGAATAGGGTCTATAATAGCATTCTTGCTAATTGGTTTCGTAATTCTTCTGAGTGTCAGGGAAGTTACTGCTTCGAAACCCATGACTTACAGCAAAGATCTTGAGATGGACTAAGGAGTTAGTATGAAAGTGTTGATTTCCGGGGGAGCAGGCTATATAGGCAGTACGATCGCTTCCGCGTTGCTCGATGGCGGTCATACACCTGTTTTGTTGGACTCCCTGGTGACAGGTCGCAGGGAATTCACCAAAGACCGCATTTTCTATGAAGCCGACATCGCCGACCGGGCGATGGTACGCAAGATCTTCAGCGACCATCCGGATATTGAGGCAACCATCCACTGCGCGGCCTTGATTGTGGTGCCGGAATCCGTCGAGAGACCCTACGATTATTATAAAGAGAACGTTGTCAAATCGATGGAGTTCTTCAAACTCCTGGCTGAATTGGGTCGAAAGCGCGTTGTCTTCAGTTCCTCAGCCGCGGTCTATGATGTTGTTCCGGGATTTATGGTCACCGAAGAATCGCCTCTGCGCCCTCTCAGCCCTTACTCCCGCACCAAGTACATGATGGAAATGGTGCTCAAAGACTTCTGCAGCGCTTATGGTCTGAACGCAATTGCCCTGCGCTACTTCAACCCTATCGGGGCTGACCCCAAAATGCGCACGGGGCTGCATATCCGCTACCCCAGCCATCTGATTGGCAAACTGGTGGAAGTGGCTCTCGGACGTGAACCGGTCTTTAACCTGACCGGGATCGACTGGCCTACCCGAGACGGCTCTGGTATCCGCGATTATCTCCACGTTTGGGATCTCGCCCAGGCTCATGTCAGGGCAGTGGAGCGCTTTGACAGCGTCATCGAGCAGGGTCGCGAAGAAGACGCACCCTACACCGTTATCAACCTTGGCACAGGTCAAGGCGTGACTGTCAAAGAGTTTGTGGTGGCATTCGAGGATGTTTACGGGCAAAAATTGCCGGTTTCGCTGCAACCTCCCCGCCCCGGCGATGTAGCAGGCTCTTATGCCAACGCCGACAAAGCGGCCCGATTGCTCGGGTGGAAGGCGGAACTTCCGATCGAGCAGGGTATAGCCGACGCCCTCAAGTGGGGCAAGGTTCGCGACGCCATCATTCACTACTAGATAAAAGACCGGAGATGCACTCCGGTCTTTTTTACTGGAATCCCGTATAATAATTAAACAGGAAGGAGTCATTATGAGTCTTTTTAATCGATTTTTTGGAGAACCTGAGATTCGCGCCCTTGACCCACAAAGTAAGGTCGAGGTTAAACAGATGATTGAAGAATTGGTCAAAATTGGCCGTCTGGATGACTTTCTTTCACTTACTCCTGGGGGACCGTTTGATATCCAATGCCACCATCGGGATGCAAAACAGATCGGCAGAAGGCTGAATCAGATGGGCGGAGTACCTCTTATGTTTGCAGTACGACAGACTGTTAAATACAAACTCAAGGACGTTCTGGCTGAGCATCTTGATCATTGTTGGAAAGGTATTGGAGACTGGCAGGCATAAAGAGTTGCCAGGAAGAGATGGTTTTTAATAGCTCAATGAGCCGACCTAAGGGCTTGCTGATCTTCTAAATGTTATAATACCCACACTACATCCAGGAAAGAGGTAACTATGAGTTGTTGCAGCAAACGGGAAGTCGTTACTTGTTCAGATGCCCCCAAGGCTATCGGACCCTATTCGGTGGCAATAGCTACAGATAACCTTGTTTTCGTTAGCGGTCAACTTGGAATCGATCCCGCCACTGGCACGATCGTGGAAGGCGGGATTCAAGCCCAAACACGCACTGCTCTAACCAATCTTAAATCTATCCTGACAAGTGCCGGCTCGAGCCTTGAACAAGTGGTCAAGACGACCGTTTTCATGACCGATATGGCTCAGTTTGCTGAAATGAATGCCATTTATGCTGAATTCTTCACCTCCGACTTCCCAGCACGCTCAGCCATCCAGGTGGCTGCCCTGCCAAATGGAGGCATCGTTGAAGTTGAAGCAATCGCCGTTCTGCCGCATGAGCACAAAGGCGACTGCGACTGCCAGTAGAACAGAACCAGGTACATAGAACAAATATGCCCCAAAGTGTTTCTGTGATCATTCCCTGCCGGAATGAAGAGAAAACTATCCAGCTTGTTTTGGATGCAATCTATGGCCAAACCTACCCGCGCGAATGGATGCAGGTGGTGATTGCGGATGGCTTCTCGGAAGATCGAACCCGGGAGAAAATTGCGGACTTCAAAACTGCCCATCCGGATCTTGACGTGCTGGTGGTAGATAATTTTCAGCGCGTCATACCAGCCGGTTTAAATGCAGCGATCAAAGCCTCGAGGGGAGATGTGATCGTGCGCATGGATGCACATTCCATCCCCAACCCGGATTACGTTGCTCTCTGCGTGGATGCCCTCGAGAGAAATGTCGCACAAAACGTTGGCGGCGTGTGGAACATTCAACCTGGAAAGAATTCCTGGATGGCGCGTTCCATCGCCGCGGCTGCTGGCAACCCACTGGCAGTTGGAGATGCTCATTACCGTTTTACAGACAAGGCAGCCTACGTGGATACGGTCCCTTATGGCTCATACAAAAGAGAATTGTTTGAGGAAATCGGGCTGTTCGACGAGACGCTTCTTGCGAACGAAGACTATGAGCTCAACACTCGCATCCTGCAATCCGGTGGCAAGATCTGGCTCGATCCTAAGATCCGCTGCACTTACTTTGCCCGGTCCAACCTGCCCGCGCTGATGAAACAATACTACGGATACGGCTTTTGGAAGATGCAAATGCTGAAGCGTTACCCGGAGACCTTGCGTTGGCGCCAGGCTCTGCCGCCGGCGTTCGTTTTGGGCTTGTTGGTCACGCTGCTGACTGGTATTTTTTGGAAGCCTTCTCTTTATCTTTTCGCCGCCGTTTTGGGATTGTATCTGCTGATCCTTGTTGCTATTGGGATTCACATGGCTATCAAGAAAAGAGATATACTCATGCTAATCGGCATACCACTCGCCATCATTACAATGCATTTTTCCTGGGGTTCCGGCTTTATCGCCGGCGCTTTCAGTGCCAAAAAGAAGATATGACAAACAAAAATACTGGAACCCACAACATGAAGTTACGGCTTAAGCTCTCGGAGCAACGCTTTCTCTTAGTATTGGGGGATTTTATAGCAGCTTCATTAGCTCTGCTGATCGCCCTCTATGTCTGGGCTTCCGGCGATAGCTGGTATCGTTTTTCGATAGAATTTCTTAAATACCGTGCCCCGGCATGGTTCTACCTGTTACCCTTGATATGGGTCATCCTGATGGTGGACACCTATGACTCGCGCAAATCTGCCAATTTACGTCAGACCCTGCGCGGTATAGGACTGGTCTTCCTGGCATCAATCATCGTCTACCTGGTTATTTACTTCGCAGTCGAGCCAAATTCTTTACCCCGCCTTGGCGTTGCAGTTTTCATCATTGCTGCAACTTTGCTCACGTTGTTTTGGCGCTTGATCTATATCCGCACCTTTACCTCCGTTTCAAGGCAGCAACGCGTCGTCATCGTCGGTGCTGGCAAAGCCGGCACAGCCCTCGTCGGGGTAATCTCCGAGCTTGATCCACCTCCCTTCAAGTTGATTGGACTAATCGATGATGATCCCGCCAAACTTGGCACAAATATCCAGGGGTTCCCAATTCTCGGAAACCACGAAAGCATGGCTGAGGTGATCACTAATCAAGGAATTACTGATCTAATTTTAGCAATTTCCAATGAAATGAACCACGGAATGTTCCAAAGCATTCTGACTGCCCAGGAGGATGGAGTCAACCTGACTACCATGACAGAGACTTACGAAAGTCTCTCCGGACGGGTACCGATCGATCTGCTTGAATCGGACTGGGTCGTTCGCGCCTTCCTTGACCGTGCTCCCACCAGTGGTTTTTACCGGATTGCGAAGCGGCTTTTGGACTTAATTCTTGGTCTGCTTGGTCTGGTTGCCCTAACTATTATTTCTCCGTTGCTGGCCTTGATCATCCTCATCGATTCCGGTCGACCGATTATCTTCACTCAAAAACGACTGGGTAGAGGTGGAAAACCCTACACCATTTATAAACTGCGTACGATGAAGTCCAACTCGGATATGGAAAAAGAAGCACTTGTCACTGCCGCCAACGATCCCCGTGTCACACGTATCGGCAGATTCCTACGGAAAGCACATCTGGATGAACTTCCACAGATCATCAACGTTTTGCGTGGGGAGATGAGTTTTGTGGGACCCCGGTCCGAGCGTGTTGAGTTGGTCCGGGTTTTCCAAAAGGAAGTCCCCTTCTACCGTGCGCGCATGTTGGTCAAACCAGGCATCACCGGATGGGCACAGATTCACCAGGCATACGCTGAAACGATTGAAGAGACTGCCACTAAATTGCAGTACGATCTGTATTATATCGAACATGCATCGATCTGGATGGACCTCAATATTCTTTTGCGTACCGTTGGCTCCGTTTTGGGGTTCAAAGGGCGCTAATTCATGAACGAAACCAACCAACCGCCCTTCCATAGTCCGCATCTACTTCAGAGCACCCTCTGGGGGCAATTGAAGGCCAGGTTCGGTTGGGAGCCCGAGGTTTTTCGCAGTCCTGGCGCTCAGGCACAGGTGCTATTTCGCAAATTGCCCCTGGGCTTGAGCCTTGCCTACCTGCCAAAAGGACCCACCGGTCAGAATTGGGCATCTCTCTGGGAACAAATCGATACCTCTTGCAAGCGGCGAAGCGCAGTCTTTTTGCAGGTTGAGCCCGACCTGGCAGAAGCCGATCTCACCGCTGAATTTACTGAACAGCTGCAGGGCTTCACTGTGGAACCCCACACCATCCAACCCCGTAACACCATCCTCGTGGACATCACGGCTGATGAGGATGAGTTGCTGGCACGCATGAAGCAAAAGACGCGTTACAACATTCGTCTGGCTGAGAAAAAGGGTGTAGTCGTCAGGGAAACAGATGACATCCAGGGCTTTTACCAGCTGATGCAGACCACAGGCACACGCGACGGTTTTGCCGTGCATGACATTTCCTATTACCAAAAAGCATACGAAATTTTCTCGCCATCCAAAGCTTGTGTTTTGCTTGGCGCGTTTCACGAAGACAAGCCCCTGGCATATCTGATGCTCTTTCTCTCAGGCGAGCGTTCCTGGTATTTTTACGGCGCGTCCGATGACAACAGCCGTAACCTGATGCCCACTTACCTGCTCCAGTGGGAAGCCATACGTTGGTCCAAGGCGCACGGGGCGACACTTTACGACCTGTGGGGCATCCCGGACGCCAGCGATGAAGCGCTTGAGGAGCAGTTTATGCAGCGCAGTGACGGACTTTGGGGGGTGTACCGATTCAAACGCGGTTTTGGCGGTGAGGTGGTACGCTCCGTGCCCGCTTATGTTCGGGTTTACAAACCGCTTTTGTACCGCGCTTACCAAAAGATCCGGGCTGGAAGAATGGCGGACTGAGCATGATCAGGCTCGAAGAAGATCACATCTCGGAGTGGAACCAACTCCTGCTGCAGTTCCCCGACGTACATATCCTTCAAACATCGCAATGGGCGGAAGCCAAGAAACAAAACGGCTGGAGTCCCTTGTTCTTCCGGGAAGGCAGCGATCCCCGTGCTCCTGAAGGGTTAGCCTTGATCCTGCGCCGGCAGATGTCTTTGGCTGGATTGAAATTCAGCGTGCTCTATGCTCCAAAAGGACCTGTTTGTCGTTGGGATGACCAGGCTTCTGTTTCCCGTACGCTTGATGCTTTGCAGGACATCTGCCGCCGGGAAAAAGCGATCTTCATCAAGATTGATCCCGACGTGTTGCTGGGCACTGGGATCCCGGGTACAGAAAGTGAAGTCTCCAATCCGGAGGGTCTCGCGCTGCAGGCAGAACTAAAGAAGCGCGGCTGGCGATACTCCCAGGACCAGATCCAGTTTCGTAACAGTGTATTACTTGATTTGAGCAAAAGCGAAGCGGAGCTGCTGGCTGCGATGAAGCAAAAAACACGCTATAACATCCGCCTGGCATCACGCAAGGGTGTGCAGGTGCGGCAGGGTGAGCTCTCCGAACTGCCCATGCTCTACAAGATGTACGCTGAAACGGCTGTGCGGGACGGTTTTGTGATTCGACATGAGGCTTACTACCTTAACACCTGGCGCAGTTTTATCGAGGCGGATATGGCGAAAATCCTGATTGCCGAGGTTGAGGGGCAGCCCATTGCCGCACTGATCCTTTTTCACTTCAATGGCATCGCCCGCTACATGTTCGGCATGTCCACTGAGAACTCCAGGGATTTGATGCCCAATTACCTGCTGCAGTGGGAAGCCATGCTCCAGGCCAAGGAACTGGGCTGCCACACCTACGACATGTGGGGCGCGCCGGAAGTCTTTGATGAGAGTGACTCGATGTGGGGAGTCTACCGATTCAAGGAAGGCTTCAATGGAACCACAACTCGCACTCTCGGAGCTTGGGATTACACCACCCGTCCCTGGCTTTACCGCCGCTACACCGAAACCCTGCCCAAACTCCTCAATCTGATGCGCCAACGCGGGTTGAAAGCCAACAAGAGGAGCCTGGATGACTGAGCGTATTCAGCTTGCACAACTCCCCACCCCAATTGAAGCACTGCCCCACCTCTCAAAGATGCTGGGTGGTCCACAGCTTTTCATTAAACGCGATGACTTGACAGGACTCGGCTTCGGCGGCAACAAAACCCGCAAACTGGAATACCTTGCGGCTGATGCCCTCGCAAAAGGCTGCCAAACCCTGATCAGCACTGGCGCGGTTCAATCCAACCACTGCCGCCAGGTGGCCGCAGCAGCGGCCAGGCTGGGACTAGGCTGCATCCTGGTGCTGGCAGGCGAAAAGCCCCAACAACCGCAGGGCAACTTGTTCCTGGATCTGCTCAGCGGTGCTGAGATAATCTATGTACCAAAGGACCAGCGCGACCAAGCCCTGGCAGAAATCACAAAAAAGGCAGAGGCAGATAACCGCCAGCCTTACCTCATCCCCTACGGCGGCTCGAATGCGATCGGCGCCATGGGCTACCGCCAGGCGATGAAGGAGTTGCATAAGCAAGGTCTCAACCCGGATTGGATCGTTTTCGCCACCTCATCAGGCGGCACACAGGCAGGTATGCTGCTTGGCGGGCGTGAAACTGGCAGCCAGGCAAAGGTCCTGGGCATCAGCGTCGATAAGCCTGCGCAGGAGTTCAGCAAAACCATTGCTGAGATCGCCAATGCTGGCGCAGCTTTACTGCGAATTGAAACCCGCTTTCATCCTGAAGAAATCCTTGTAAATGATGATTATTGCTCGGCTGGTTACGGCGTGATGACGCCCGCGGAAAAGGAAGCCATCCTGATCTTTGCCCGTCATGAAGCGATTTTGCTTGACCCGGTCTACACCGGTCGGGCTGCAGCCGGATTGATTGACCTCATCCGCCAGGGATTTTTCAAACCCGATGAGAAGGTCCTCTTCTGGCACACAGGCGGAACTCCCGCCCTCTTTGCCGAGCAGTATAGAGGGGAATTGCTTCCCGGTTAGATCAAGCTAACTGGAATAATCCAGTGGTTGTCTTTGAGTGCGACCAATTCTGTACCAGAGTATATAGCCCCACCAAAATCCACAGGTGTCGGCATTTCTTCCAGAACTTCGAAATTTCTAAAGACATGGGAAGAGTTGATATTGAGTTTTATCTCAAAAGGATACAACTTCGAATTCCGATCGATAAGCAAGTCAATTTCTTTTTGGGCAGCATCACGATAATAAAACAAGCGCGGCTGTTTACCCTGGTTCCACCAACTCTTGTAGACTTCCGAGATTACCCAGCTTTCAAACAGTGCACCCTTAATCGGTGACTTACTCAAGGCTTCCTCATTCTCGATGCCACACAAAAAACAAGCCAATCCAATATCAAGGAAGTGTAGCTTCGGTCGTCTGACGATTCTTTTTCCCAAATTACTGGAAAAAGCGGGCAGATTTACAATTATGCCGGAAGTCTCGAGAACGTTCAACCATCTTCGGACTGTTGTGCCATCAATTCCCAAATCACGTGAAAAGCTGGCAAGGTTCAATTCCTGAGCTGTTCTTGCTGCCACCAGACTTACAAACTGCAGGAACTTTCCCGTATCCAACACATTCGTTATTTCTTTTACATCACGGGCTAGGTATGTCTGAAGATATGAGCTATAAAATCCATCCTTCGTTACCATTTCCTGGGTAAGAAGCCTGGGAAATCCTCCCATCAGCATGGCTTTGAACTGTGACCTCGATTGAGCCAATGTCCCTTTTCGTTTTAGAAGAGAATCAATCGAAGGAGGGAATGCCTCATTCTCTCTACCTGCCAATTCACTTTGAGAAAATCCATTAAGGTATAGTAAACGAACCCGCCCAGCAAGGGATTCTTGAATTCCTCGCATCAGCGGAAAAATCTGGGAACCTGTGAGCCAGAATTGTCCGTTCAAATCGCTGTTGTCAACAGCAATTTTTATGTAGGTCAACAATTCTGGTACGTACTGGATCTCATCAATCAAAATGGGTGGCTTATATTGTTCCAGAAACAAAGACGGCTGATTCTGAGCAAATAACCGAACTGTGGGATTATCCAGTGAAACGATCTGCCGATCTTCTCCTGCCAGCTTTCGGAGCATGGTAGTTTTACCAACTTGTCTGGGTCCTGTGACCATAACCACAGGGTATCCTTGGCTGGCTTTGAGCACTTCTTGTTCGAGATGGCGTTGAATGTACATTGTGTCCTCTGCTTTTCAGGTTATATCCTGTATTATACAGGATTATATCCTGTATTTTCAAGGATTGCATCCTGTATTTTCAAGGTTTAACCGTTTTCCAACTGCTCCAAATTGAAGCGCACCAGATCCTGAATAAGCTCTTCATCCAGGGGAAGGGACCATGGGATTTGTATGGCGCCTTTGCTGGTTTTATAGCCCCCAAGCCTTACCGCGAAATGCTCGATGGCGGAAGGGGTAGGGTAGATGCCCAGGTGGTTCTTCTGAGCAGCAAAATGAAAAACTGCCTTACCATGCTTCTTGAAGGTTGGCATCTGGTAGCTGAGGGTTTGCGTCAGCTCCGGATCAACCGCAAGCACTAGTTGCCTCACCCGGCGTAAGATATCCTGGATCTCCAATGGCGCCTTGGCAATATACTCTCCGATTAAGTCTTGCATTTCAACTCCTGTTCACCTTGGGTCAACTTCCCGACCTGCAGGACATTACTCAGATTCTATCCTATCTGAGACGCGTTTTCCTCAAGTTGAATAAGGGACATCATAAAACGCATCAAGCCCTCAATCCCTGCTATAATCCAAAAAATGAACGTCGATATCCGTTCCACGATCATTGTCATCAGCATCATGGCAGCCACCGCAGCCATCTGGCTGGCTTTTCGCGCGCGCGATGCCTTTCGCGCCGGCAAAAAATTACCCTTCTTCTTCAAGAAACGCCAGCAATACGAGCTCGGCGCGCGCCTGTTGCTGGGTGTGCTTTTGCTGCTCACGTTCGCGTATGCCAATATTCGCTGGGGCGAAGGCTTCGCCTACCGCTACTTTCCGCCCACTCTCACCCCCTCCCTGACGCCCACCATCACGCTCACTCCCACCATCACGCTCACTCCCACCATCACCCTCACCCCCACGCTAACCAGTACGCCCTCCGTCACTGGCACGCCTTTTGTCCCCGAGCAGATCGCGACGGCGTTTGAGTCGATCGTTACCCAAAAATCCGATTTCGCCTTCAGCCTGATCCGGTTTTCAACGGAAGTTGACGAAGATTTACAAGCAGTTGAACCCGCCATCGAATTTGAAAATCCTCTCGAGACAATTTATGGCACTTACAGTTACAACATGATGGATCCCGGTGTACAGTGGACGGAGATTTGGGTACGGGATGGGGAAATCGTGCACTTTAACAGCGGCACCTGGCAGGGCGGCAGTGGCGGCTATGGTGCGGCTCTGCTCGAACTCCCACCCGACGAATGGCTGCCGGGCAGCTATCAGCTCCAGTTTTTCATCGGAGAAAAGTGGATCACAAGCGGTCATTTCCGAGTTCTGGGGAATCCTCCCACCAGCACCCCCACCATCACGCCTACACCCTCACTTACTCCATCCTTTACGCCTAGTCCTACTGCCACGCCAACACCAACCAGGACGCCTCTGCCAACTGCAACCCCCACGCCGACTGCTGCTGCGAGCCCAAGCGCTACTCCCTAGCTTTTTCCTCATATTTCCTGCGAAAACCTCTAAAGGCTGCGCATTGGGCTCAAACAAAGCCACTTGGTCATTCACTTTTGCATACTTGAGAAGCAACAATTCCTTGAAGATGCCAACAAAACACAAGGTACAATTAGCCAATGACAACAACCAACCAAAAAAATCCTAAAAAACGTTGGATTATCTCACCTCTTATCCCAAACGGCGTCAAACACAGCCTTAGAGATTACCCGCCCTTCTTGCGGCAACTGCTCTTTAATCGTGGCATTACCACTACGGAGGCGGCCCAATCCTATCTGGGAACTGACTCTCCCACCACAACTGATCCCTTCCTGATGCTTGGTATGCGCGACGCGATTGCTGTGATCGACAAAGCTTTGCAGGCAGGCGAGAACATCACAATTTATGGCGACTACGACACGGACGGTGTCACCGCCTCTTCGCTGCTGTTTGAATTCTTCAGCCAACTCGGTCACGAACCGCGGGTCTACATTCCCAATCGTTTTGATGAAGGATACGGGCTCAACCTGGATGCCGTCGAAATGCTGGCAGCCGAAGGCACGCAGCTGCTGATCACCGTTGATTGCGGCATTCGTTCATTGGAGGAAGTGCAACGGGCAAAAGAGCTTGGCTTGCATGTGATTGTGACGGACCACCACCAGCCTGGAGATGTCCTTCCACAAGCTGATGCCGTCATCAACCCCCACCAGTCGTGCGACCCCTACCCCTATAAGGAGCTCGCGGGTGTCGGTTTGGCTTATAAACTGGCAGAGGCATGGCTTCAGGTTCATCCAGACCCTGCCGTTGATCTCAACCAGTGGCTGGATTTGGTTGCCATTGGCACCGTGGTGGACGTGGCTCCACTGACAGGTGAAAATCGCTCCCTGGTCAAGCGCGGCCTGGCGCTGATGCGCCAGCCGCAGCGGCAAGGGTTGTTTTCTCTGGCGCAGGTCGCCTCCATTAATCCTGCCAAGTTCAACGCAGGTCACCTCGGCTTTGCTATTGGTCCGCGCCTGAACGCAGCGGGTCGTATGGAGAGCGCACTGAACGCCTTCCGCCTGCTCACCAGCCAGGACATTTTTGAAGCTGGCTGGCTGGCGCAGCAACTCGACTCGCTCAACTCGAGCCGCAAAGAGATCACCAACCAGATCATCGAATCGACTATGCACAGCATAGCGGAGCAAGACCCGGACATGCCTGTGTTATTCTCTGCCTCGCCTGATTACAACGCGGGTGTGGTGGGTTTGGCTGCAGGGCGGTTGACGGAGGCCTACTACAAACCCGCCATTATTGGCGCGGTTGAGGGCGACCTCATCAAAGCGTCCTGCCGTTCCATCCCGGAATTCGATATCAACCACGCCCTGAACCAGTGCGACGACCTGCTGGTAAGGCATGGCGGGCACCCAATGGCGGCTGGTCTCACCGTGCGCGCAGAAAACGCCCAGGCATTTCTGGATCGTCTTGTTGGGATCGCCCGTGAATCTTTCAAGGGCTTGGAGCTCACCCCCGCGCTTCACATCGATTATGAGATTGCACTGGAAAAGCTTCAGGGTGAACACTTTCCGGGCATTCTCGATGCAGTCGAGCAGCTGGAACCTACCGGCGCTTCCAACCCGAGCGCCCTTTTTTGCAGCAGAAATGTGCGGGTGTTGCGTGCAAACACAGTCGGCAAGGGTGAACATCTCAAACTCGTACTTGGTGCAGGCAGCAACCAATTGGATGCCATCGCTTTCCGGCAGGGCGCACTGCTGGAAAACCTGCCTGATTACGTGGATATTGCTTATACCTTTGAGATCAATGAGTTTAATGGCCGCAGCACGATGCAGCTGAACGTGCGCGACATCCAGCCTGCCGGCTCCTAACCCATCCGGCTATCTGGCTCGATTACGAAATGTTTTTCGTTCGTTTCGAGCCGACCGTCTCTGTAGGTCATGACTGCATAAGTGTTCAGGCGGACAAGCTTGTCCGCACTTTTTGCCTGTTCCAATAAGGATTTCAGTTCCCGGATCGCTTCTGTTACCTGGTTGCCTTCTTCCATCCCAAAACGGTAGGTGAAGAAGGCCGGGTTGACCTTGAGGTAGTCCTCCAGCATGCTCAATGCTGCCTTCACAGCAGTTGTTTCGACGAATTCATTCTTCCCATACAAAGCCCAAATCGGCAGCTTGAGATTGCTCGTAAAGCTATCGAGTAAGGCTGGCGAGTGTAAAAAGTGCGCAAATGCTGGTCCCCAGCCTGGATTTTGGATGACCTCATCTGCTGTCTCGATCGTAAGTTTATAGTGCTCCTCAAGAGGCATGAGATCTTTCTCTTCTTGCAGGATCAAGCCATAGATCGCGTCTAGCACCTGCGTTGAATATGCCAACAAATGGTCTTTGTCAACACTGCCATCCGAAACCTTCATAGCGGGAATGACTTCCCCCACTTTCATCAGGAGTTTTGGACGCTTCAACTGCAGCGCGTACTTCAGAGATCCCCGCATTCCGCTGAAGCCAATCGGCACCACCGACGCGCCAGTGCGCTGGCTTAGCAGCGCCACGCCAATCTGAGGGTGCATCTTGCCTGGTGCCCACACGCCGCCTTCCGGGAAAATGCCAACCATGCCGCCCTGCTTAAGCACATCCAGCGCCTGGTTCATACCCTTGCGATCCAGATTGCCCCGGTTAATCGGAATATAGCCATAGTAAGTTACAATCTTGTCGAAAATTCCTTCAAAAGGCATGTCACCCGCGCCGATAGGCTCCACGAGCCGCTTGGGTATGACCGTCATCAGGACTGCCTCAAGCACGGCCACGTGATTCCCTGCCAGTATGACTGGACCCTCATCGGGGATATTCTCGAGCCCTTCGATTTTGACGCGGGTCAGCAAGCGCAGTAGTGCTCGTGTCAAAAGCCGCATGAGCGTACGTCTGACCCGGAAACGTGGGTAGGGAATGCTGTAAGGGGGCTTGCCTTGGTTCAAGGATTCTCCAGTTAAATAAAAAGTGCCCCCACAGGAATTCGAATCCTGGTTTTGGCCTTGAGAGGGCCGCGTCCTGGGCCACTAGACGATGGGGGCGTCGAGGAAGCAATAATAACATGCAAAATTCGAGGCGTCAATAAATTCATCGTTACTTTTTACTCGGGGTTCTGCACAGGAAAACAACCATTGTATATATTTCACATCAGAGTTTAGCGTTTTCCTCTACCATCGTTTGCATCCCATTTGGATTACTCTATAATTACAACGAGGAGAATAATATGAACTATCGAAATTTGGGAAAATCCGGTTTAAAAGTATCTGAATTATCTTTTGGTTCCTGGGTAACCTATGCCAACCAGGTGGACGTTGACCTCGCCAAGAAGCTGATGAGCGCCGCATGGGATCGCGGCGTAAATTTCTTTGACAATGCCGAGGGTTACGCTCATGGTGAGTCCGAGCGTGTGATGGGCAAGGCGCTTAAGGAGCTTGGCTGGGCACGGGAGCAATACGTGGTCTCCACCAAGATCTTCTGGGGCGGTCAGACCCCCAACGAGAAGGGCTTATCCTTCAAACACATTGTCGAAGGCGTAAATCGCTCATTGCGTAACTTCCAGCTCGATCACGTGGATTTGGTTTTTGCCCATCGCCCCGACTTTGAAACCCCGGTCAGCGAGACCGTCAGGGCATTCAATCAAGTCATCCAACAAGGAAAAGCTTTCTACTGGGGCACCTCCGAGTGGCCAGCTGAACGCATCCTGGAGGCTGCCAAATTCGCCGAAGAAAACTATCTGATCGGTCCAACCATGGAGCAGCCGGAATACAACCTGCTGCACCGTACCCGTTTTGAAGAGGAGTACGCCATCCTGTACAAGAAGCTCGGGCTTGGCACCACCACCTGGAGCCCGCTCAAATCGGGTATGCTCAGCGGCAAGTATCGCGGAGGTGTCTTCCCCGAGGGCGCGCGTGCTAATTTGCCGGGTTATGATTGGTTAAAGAGGATGTTCAGCGATCCTGCTCGCATGCAGGCTGTGGAGAACCTCGCCCTCATCGCTGATGATCTGGGTGTTAGTTTGGCACAGATGTCCATCGCCTGGCTGCTCAAGAATCCGAACGTCAGCACGGTCATCACTGGCGCCAGCAGGCTGGAGCAGCTCGAAGAGAACTTCAAAGCGCTGGATGTGGTTGATAAGCTCACGGACGATGTGCTCGATCGCATCGACGACGCCCTCGCCAACTACCCGGACGATACCGCTGTCAATTAAACCAAGAAGATGCAAAAAAGGGCGGGATCGTTTGAAATCCCGCCCTTTTTTTATGCGACAGATCTCAGAATTTCAGTCTTTATGCAACATCACTGCGGTTCACAACAACATCGTGAATCTTGATCGTGTTCCTGTTACCCCAAACGGTTTTGTCTGCCAGGAGTTTAGATTGCTTCACAACCCTTTTAAAAAGACACAAGGGCAGGAGAGGTTCGCAATGACAGATGAAAAGTATCGGTTCACCAGGATTCTTACGGCACAATCAATACTCCTGATCGTACCGGCGTCCCCGCCGTGTATGGGATGTGACCGTAAGGTCTCCTCAGTTGTTTGTCATAACAAGTTGAAGCCTTCGGCTAAATCGTGTGCTCGGTCTGAGACCGGCACAATCAAATTTGGTTGTGTGCCCAGTCGCACAGAGAGGGTTTTGAAGGACAGAAGAAAACCTTGTTCTTTCAAGGTCTCTGACCTTGGAAGGGGCTTGACCGAAGGTCTCCACACTTCTCTGCGATCGGGAGACTGGAGACTGGCGAGAACGGAAGGTTTTTTATGGTAAAGACGCCAAGAGTTCTGCCCAGCCAAGGCGCCTACTGATTTGGCTAATCTCCTCCTCGCCTGGACTAGCAAGCCCCAAGCGTCCGTTTTTCTGTATCAGAACCAAAGGTTGAAAGCTAAGCTGGCTGATTTCCCCACGCTTGAATTGAAGTTGGATTATCGCCGAGTGGCGCGTCTCATAGGTCATGGTTTGGTCCGTGAGCAGGTTGCCGAGGCTAAAAAGTGTCAGCATGCGGTGAGTTCCATCCTCTGCTTCAACCCACTCCGCCGGCTGAAGCACGTGCGGATGATGCCCCCACAGCACATCCACCCCAGCGTTGGCAAGCTGTTTCGCCTGATCCCGCTGTAATTGCGTGGGCTCACCCATATATTCCACGCCCCAGTGCAGCGAAACAATCAACACGTCTGTCTTCCTCCTTATTTCTGCCACAGCTGCCAGAAGAGCTGCCATGTCCAAGCGTTTTGAAACTGCATCGGCAGCCAAAATGGTAATGGTACCCCCTGGACTCTCCAGAACCACGGGTTGCCCTTCAAGGAGCACAGGAATATCTTTTAATTCCCGGGAAAGATCAGCCGTTTCATCGCAATCTTCCCGGTGATTGTTTGCCGTGGAAACCAGGTCCACGCCACCCAATTCCAGAATATCTGCTGCTCCTGCTGGCGCGCACAGGTTATAACCTTCGCCGGTAACTTGTGATTCGGCTAATCTACCAAGCGGCGATTCGAGGTTGACCAAAAACCAATTCTGGCTGCCGTCTACCGCGGATTGTTCTTGCGTCAGTGCGCCCCAGGGGTCTTCCGAAAATATTGCCTGACCATTCCGACCCAGGATGACATCACCGCCCAGGGTAATCGTCAGGGTTGGCTCCGGCTGAAACCCCACCTGGAGGAGTGAGAGTAATATCACTCCTCCAAAAGCAAGATATTTCAGTTTCATTCCGAAATGAACGCCTGAGTCCATTCGGGCTGCGCGGGAGCCTGCCCGGATTCGAGCAGAGCTTGCCAGGTCTCATCTGTCATCCGCTCACTGGGCTCCTTTATGAACTCATAGTACGTATAGACCACACCGATTCCAACCCGGTAGGGCTCATCGGGTAGTACGACATAAATGTAGGTCGGATAACCAACGCCTTCCTCGAGCACACGCTCCATGCCGGTAGCGACATCCGCGACCAGGGCGGATTTCTGATCCTCAAGGCGGGCGGCGTAGCCATCTCCTGCGGGGTCGGCTGCGGCGATGGTCATCGCCTCGAGCCAGCCGCCGTAGTATTTGATACGCCAGTAGTCATCTTCGGTGATTTCTGCACCTGACAGGTTTCTTTGGGAGATATCCAGCATAAACTGCAACTCGTCAATGAGATTATTCAGGTTCACCATGGTGTTCTGCCCCAGCAATCCGCGGACCTCCAGACCCTGGTAAGTCATTTGCGCCAGAGCCAACAAGCGGGCGTAAGCTTCTGGGTTGGGTTCCACGTAGCCGTGAGGTGGCGGCTCGCCAGGTCCGCCGCCCATCTCAGCCATGACCTGCTTGGCGTAGAGAATGGTGTCGTGCTTGAGTTCAGTCCAGGAACTAAGCGCGGTGTGCATGTCCTTGCGAGCCCAGGCGTCCGTCTGCATGAAGGCTGGGTACGCCTCTCCCTTGGGCTCGAAAACTGGCTTGAGGGCATACAGCCACGACCAGTACAGGTTTTGCGTCCACGAATCAAGCTCCAGCGAGGCGACCTCGGCGGTGACTTTCTCCATCTGGGTGTCATAGTTCAGATACTCGCCCTCGCCCATCTCGTGCAGGAGGTCCAGCGCCAGGTCTGACCCTTGCGCGGCGAAGAAGTCCAATGCTTTGGGCAGGTCCCGCGGTTCGGACATGGTGCCGACGTTGCGCCACATCACCTGACCAAAAACGTACTGATCGAGCGTGAAACGCTGCCCCATGAAACGGAAGCCTTGAGTCACATCGTCCTTATCCTGCCAGATCCAAACCCACATCGAGTTGACCTGTGGAGGAGGCAATTGGCGGGCAGATTCGATGAAGCTGGTGAGGAGTGTTTCATCCGCAAACAGAGTCAATTCCGGCGTGGCGCCGAAAACTGCATCTGAGATGACGCCAAACTCATGCACACCCAGGTCGTCCGCCTTGCCTACAATGAAGACGGTTGGGTCGTAAATGTTTTGCCAAAGCGTCAGAGCAGAATTTCCGGATGGTGTCGTGGTCTCGCGCAGAGCTTTGGTGATCAATAACGCCCGTTGCACCTCCATGCGGTCCTTCAATCGGTAATTCATGCGTCCGTACCACATCATAGCCCGGAAGTACATCTCGAGTTCAGGTCCAAGCGTATAATGCCCGCGCGGGATGTATTGGGAGTAATCCTCAATGTATCCCATGTCAGCGGGCTGACCTTCGTAGTTGAAAATCGGAGAGTATTCCACACCAGAAGTCGCCTGAATCAATACCAGTTCAGCTTCAACCAGAGGTTGAACTTCCACGTAAATATTGCCAGTTTGGAGCAAAACCCCGGCAACGCTGAAATAAGCCAAGTTGCGTAAGGCGGCCTCTTCCAGCGGGGTCCCGACAAGCTGATCGTACTGTGCCTTACTGGCCTCAATCATGGATGAAGTCAATTCTTTTAGCATGGGAATGAACATTTCCCGTTCCAGGTCTCGAAGCATTTTGTCGAACACGAGGTGATAGACGTGGAAGACGGAATCGGTCGTGATGAACGCCGGCACGTCGCCGTAGCGTGTTCGCTCGTAACCCTGGTAGAACTCTGAAAGCATGCGGCTGGGGTCATTATCAGGCGCAGCAACCACAAACCCATTCCGAGAGAGCAGCTCCAATTGAGCCTCACTCAGATCCACCTCAGCCAGATTCGCTACCTCAGTCAAGGCAAGCGGAAGGGAGTATCCACCCGGGAAGGTTTGGGGCAAAGAGACCTGAGCTTGCTGGTAACTGGCAAACTCAGCAGGATAAACCTGATCAGCAGGCAATGCCACCACATCTCCCGGTGTCTCAGTTTCTTGCTCGGTTGCGACGGGCTCAGGGACTGTGGGTTCAATAGACGGCTCTGTAGCTTCAGACGGTTGCACAACATCCGTCGGCGCGGGAGTTAGTGTAATCGTGCACGAAAACAATAAGGCAGCCATACAACTCATGATAAGTAGGTTTCGAAATCGATTTTTGCGCATTTTGTACTCTCCTTAACGGGTAGACATCCAAAAATGATCACCATCCCCCATGATGGCGAGCCGCTCCCAGCGGCTTTCTGTACGATCCAACAAAGAAAACCCAAAACCGAGCCAACGCCAAACAGTCAATTGCCCCCCTTTTTGCTTTGAATCATAGTCACGTTCCAGCGCAGCCAGCTCAAGCAGCCCATCAGCGTCCAAGTCTGCAACTCGCACGCTCGAAATGGGATTAGCCAGGGCTGAACCAGCCCAGATTTCACGGTAATCGTCTTTCTGCCAGCCCACCAGGATTACCTGGCAGCTTTGTCCATCAAGGTTCTGATGATTTTCAATCCGCCCACCATAGGGCATAAAACGATCTGCCGGCCAGGGTTTGAAAGGTCGCCACACCAACAAGATGGCTTCGTCCACGCCATCATGGTTCATGTCACCCATTTGGGCTTCAGTGACACGCCAATCAGCCGGGCTTTCCCATAGAATTTCCGAAACACAATTTGTTATGTGGAGTCTCTCCCCTGAACTTACCAGGCATTCCGTGTCACCATCACCATCCAGGTCTCCAGAAAGCTTCGGCTTCAGAGAAGTCTGCGTTCGACCAACCTTTCGGACATCATACGGTACTATCTTTCCGTCAAGTAATTGCCAATAACTCGAACTGCTCGCAGTGATCAGAATCAATCCTATCAGGCTGATAATTGCGATCAAAAACATTCTTTTGTGCAAACGGGTCGGAATCATGCGAACAATCCCAATAGGTTAAGTCTGACATCCGGTCAGATTAGATCGATGTTTCCTAAAAGTCCTCATACAGGACCTGTCTGTCAATTTGGATGTGATGTTAGATAGACGATTATGATATTGTGTCTGTTCCCGTCTTTCCTAAATCACAGTAGCAATTTGATAATCTTCTTTTACATTATTGACAAAAGGAATAATTAATTAGGCTTGTTAATGTAGGTGAATACGTCTATTGTAATGCGAATTTCGTCAATTTCCACTCAAAGAAGGCGCGAATGAATCAGATGCAGCAGATGCCGGGACTATGGAACCGATTATGAGGTAGTTTCGTTGTCTTCGGTTTTGGATTTCCCCAACGCTTTGGCTTGTTCCTCACGCCAGCGAGCCAGACGTTCAGCCACCTGGGCTTCATAGCCAATTCCTGAGGGATGATAAAACTGCTTTCCGACCAGTTCATTAGGCAGGTATTGCTGCCCAACCCAGTGACCATCGAAAGCGTGGGGATAGAGATAGCCCTTGCCATGCCCAAAGCCCTTGGCATCGCGGCTGGCATCCATCAGATGTATCGGCACCATGCCCGCTCCATTTCGGCTGATCTCGTCCTGCACCTCCCAATACGCCCCAACCGAGTTGGATTTCGGCGCTGTGGCGAGATAGATCACCGCTTGAGCAATCGGGTACCAGCCTTCGGGCATGCCGATGTATTCGAAGTTCTGCGCAGCAGCGTTTGCCACCAAAATCGCGTTGGGGTCAGCCATGCCGATATCCTCACTGGCAAGAATGATTAAGCGCCTGAGAACGAAACGCGGGTCTTCTCCGGCTAAAAGCATCTTGGTCATCCAGTAGAGCGCCGCATCCGGGTCGCTGCCCCGGACTGATTTGATGAATGCCGAGATGGTGTCGTAATGCTGGTCGTCTGTCTTGTCGTAAAGGATCGCGCGTCTTTGAATGGACTCCTGCGCCACGTCCAGCGTGATGTGGACCAGACCGTCCTTAGCCGGCGTGGTTTCCACCGCCAGCTCCAGTGCATTCAGTGCATTGCGGGCATCTCCGCCAGCCACTTCCGCCAGGTGCAGCAAGGCTTCTTCATCCACCTGAACCTTGCGCTTGCCGTAGCCCACCAGGGGGTCCGCCAGAGCTCGCTTGAGTAGTGTCAGGATATCCTCCTGCGACAGGGGTTTGAGTTCGAAGAGCCGCGAGCGGCTTACCAGAGCTTTGATAACGTCAAAGTAAGGGTTTTGGGTGGTCGCGCCGATTAGCGTGATCAGGCCGCTTTCCACGTGCGGCAAAAGCGCGTCCTGCTGGGCTTTGTTCCAGCGGTGGACTTCGTCGATGAACAGGATGGTGCGTATGCGGTGAAGCCGGCGACGTTCGGTGGCAGCCTCGATCGACTTGCGCAGGTCCCCCACGCCTGCCAGCACAGCGCTCATACTCTCAAAATGCGCCTCCGTGGTATTCGCGATCACGCGTGCCAGAGTGGTCTTGCCGGTGCCGGGAGGACCATAAAGGATGATCGAACTAAACAAGCGGTCAGCCTGGATTGCCCGCCGCAACAGGCTGCCCTCCCCCAGGATGTGACCCTGACCAACGATGTCATCCAAAGTGCGCGGGCGCATGCGCGCCGCCAGCGGGGCTTGCTGTTTTAGTTGTTCTTCCAGCGAGTGGTCAAATAGATCCATACAGTAATTTTACCATATTCATTAGAACTTATGTTCTGTATTTTGGTAATAATAAAGCTGTCTCATCTCTGCGACAGCTATTTATTCGTTTTCTCGCCTGATAAGGTTTAGTATCCTTGCTCAGGATCGATCAGATTGTATAGTTCCTGACCCTTCAAATACCGACCGAGATTCGTGACGAACAGGTCCACCAGTGAGTCCATACTCCTTTTGCTAACCCCAGCGATATGGGGTGTGATCACCACGTTTGGCGCATCCCACAGCGGGCTGTCGGCCGGAAGCGGCTCTTCCTCAAACACGTCCAGCACGGCTCCACCCAACTTGCCAGACCTGGCAGCCTCGACCAAAGCATTTGTGTCAACCACCGGACCTCTGGAGACGTTAACCAAAAACACGCCAGGCTTCATCACTGCGAATTGCTCGGTGGAGATCATTTGGTGCGTTTCCGCGGTCAAGGGTGGCGAAACCACCACAAAGTCGCATTCCTTTAACATGGCGTTGAGGGCTTCGTTTGGATAGAGCCGGTGGAAGTAATTCCCGTGTGGATCGCCCAGACCCTCTGGCACATAACCATCATCCTCCGGATGCATGACGTCGCGTTTGGTCGCCAGCACCTTGGCGCCGTAGGAGTACAAAAGCCGTGCGACTTCCCGCCCAATGGAGCCATAGCCCACGATCCCCACCGTGCTGCCTCGGAGTTCAATGGGTTCCAATTTTTCGATGCGATGCTCGTGCCAAACTTTCTGCTGCTGAAAGCGGAACATCTCGGGAGCCTTGTGCCCCAGCATTAGAAGAGCCATCATCACATATTCACCCATCTGGCTGATCATCGTGCCGCTGGCGCTGGTAAGTTTGATCCCACCCCGCAGAAAGACTTCCTGCTGGAAGGCTTTATCCACGCCGGCAAAATAAAACTGGATCCACTTCAAAGCTGGGGCTTGATCCGCAGGGGGCAAAGGCGTGCCGCTAGTTAATAAAATCTCTGCTTCCCGCCACAACTCAACTGGAATTCGCGTTACATCTTTGCGTCCGTACCAATGAACTTCAATCCGGGGATCAACTGCCTTGATCTTTTCCACCTGCGACTCGCTCAACGATATTGCGCTGAGGATCTTCAGTTTTTTGTCTTCTGCCATATCACCTGCTCTCCACCTATACCAAAAATTATCAATTTAGCAAACAACTAAACGTACTTTACTCTACTCTGGAAATCCAGGACTGATGCTTACCCTTGCTTTTCTTTCGGGAAGGAGGATTGATTCCCGTTTTTGACAGGGCAGGTCCTCGATCCTTAAAAAGCTCACCGAGCACAAAGAGCAACACCCCGATGATCACATAGTTCGGGATGGGCTCGCCACTGATCAAACCGTACGCCAGCCACACCAGGCTAACTGTGCCCGCAATCATCAACAATCGGCTGAACAGTCTGATCATAGGATCATTCCTCCTGTAAAGTCCGGGTCGGAAGAGCAACCCGGATTATTTTACATCGGATGCAAGTATCAAGCCCGCTTTACCCTGGTTCGCGACTGTTCGTGCATATATAACGGCAGGTAGTAGTAGCCACCGCCGTTCTTGCCAGCCGAACCTGAGCCCTTCCAGCCGCCAAAGGATTGGAAACCAGGCCATGCGCCGGTGGTGGTGCCTTGCGGGCGGTTGGCGTAGACCGTGCCAGCTTCGATGTGATCGAAGAACCACTCTGTTTCATCCGGGTCACCCGCGAAGCCAGCCGTTAAACCATAGTCAACGTCATTTGCCAGCTCCATAGCCTGTTTGAGGTCGTCGACCGCAGTGACCATCACTATCGGCAGGAACATCTCCTCCTTCCATAAGCGGTGCCCGAGCGGAACATCAGCCACTACGGTGGGAGCACAGTAATAACCTTCTGCCAACTCGCCTTCAATCAATTGCTTGCCACCGGTCAGGATAGTTCCGGCAGCTGCTAATTCCGCGACATAGTTACCATAATCCTGGTAGGCTTTGCGGTTGATCACCGGACCGAACCAATTTTCCTGCTCGGTCGGGTCACCGATCTTGATGGCGCTGGTATTTGCCACCAACTTGCTCACAAAAGCGTCATAGACCGGTCTTTCAACCAGCACACGCGAGGTGGCTGAACACTTCTGCCCTTGCAGACCAAAAGCTGAGCGCATGACGCCCTCAGCCGCCAGGTCCAGGTCGGCATTTTTCGAGAC
>MTKZ01002335.1_pt1 | contig 25865 bp, 16 predicted proteins | sample 1042781 | NCBI WGS metagenome assembly MTKZ01 (sample SAMN06212207, study PRJNA360539) | anaerobic digester metagenome | biome: Wastewater treatment plant; material: sludge; isolation source: anaerobic digester fed with sludge from wastewater treatment plant | place: Denmark: WWTP Viborg ... | reverse complement strand
GAGAGTCAGCAGTTCAAAGGCGGCGAAGAGCAGACATCCGGTCCGTCTGCACAGACGAAAGCTTCGTCCGGTAAGGGCAAGGCCGGATTCCTGAAGGGCCTGATCAGCGGCACCGTCATCTCTGACAGTATCATCCTCAAGGATGTGAGATACTCTGCGATGATAGCGCTGCTGGCTATAATTTTCATTGCCAACAGGTTCAACGCAGAACGTGTGGAGCGAGAGATAGCTGTCCTTGAGCAGGAGGTGAGGGACCTTCGCGCGGAGTCGCTCTCCGTTTCAGCCGACCTTGGGAGCGTGAGCCGCCAGAGTGAGATAACCGACCTGGTGAAGGAACGGGGCCTCGGCCTCGAGGAACTCCGCGAACCGCCATACAGAATTGTGGTGAGTGAATAACCAGCAAGAGAATATAGGGCTATAAACAGAAACAAAAGCAGAAAACGAAGAAATTACCAAAACAAGCAGACCGCCGCAACAGGCACAACCACACTAACCTGACCAATGAAGAAGACGAACAAACCGAAAGACCAGATCCTTGCCCGTACCGGGGTTATTTACGGTATCGTGGCAGTGATGGCTGTCGCCGTCTTCATCCGCATTATCATCCTGCAGTTTGTGCAGTCGGACAAGTGGGCCGCCATGGCTGACAAGGTTGTGTTTCGCAGGCAGGTCGACATGGCTGCCAGGGGCGATATCCTCTCTGACGACGGCCGCATCCTGGCAAGCTCGGTCCCGTACTACACCGTCTACATGGACACCCGCAGCTCGGGCATGGCTGACACCACCTGGGCCAACGGCATCAACGGCCTCTGCCGCGGTCTCTCGAAATATGTAGGAGGCAACACACCCGAGGGATGGAAGAACGCCCTCACCAATGCGCGCAGGCGCGGAGACAGGTATTACCTCATCAAGAGACATGTGAGCTACGAGACGCTCAAGCATCTGAAGGAACTCCCGATCTTCCGTCACGGCAAATTCCGCGGCGGTCTGCTCTACCAGCCTGAGAACAGGCGCATTATGCCCAACGGACTTCTCGCAAAGCGAACAATAGGATACATCACGGAGGACACACTCGCGAACATCGTCGGCATTGAGGGATCATTCAATAACTACCTCGCCGGGAAGGACGGGCTGAAGGTGCAGCAGCGCCTGACAGGAGGAGCATGGATCGATGTCGATAACCTCGAGACGGTACACGCCCGCCCCGGAGACGATATTGTCACCACCATCGATCTTGACCTGCAGGATGCGACAGAGAACGCTTTGTACAAGCAGCTCTCGAAACACAAAGCCCATCACGGTTGCGCTGTGGTGATGGAGGTGAAGACCGGCGACATCAAGGCCATCGCAAACCTCGAGATAGGATCTGACGGACTGTACCATGAGACCTACAACTACGCAGTAGGCGAAAGCACGGAGCCCGGCTCCACCTTCAAGCTGATGTCGATGATCGTTGCACTGGAAGATGGCGTCATCGGTCTTCATGATACAATCAACACCGGCGACGGCACCGTAAAGTACTATGACAAGGTGATCCGCGACCATGAGGATGAGGGGCTGGGCAAAATCACTGCCCGCGAGGTATTTGAGCACTCCTCCAACGTAGGAACCGCCAAAATCATCTACGAAAACTACAAGGACAATCCCCGCCGCTACGTCGACCGCCTCTATTCGATGAAGATCAACAAGCCTCTCGACCTTCAGATCAAGGGCGAGGGCAAGCCCGTCATCCGTGCCCCCGGCGACAAGCTCTGGTCAGGCATCTCGCTGCCAATGATGTCACACGGTTACGAGGTGCAGATGACTCCGCTGCAGATACTTACCTTCTACAATGCGGTGGCCAACGGTGGCAAGATGGTAAAACCCAGGTTCGTCACCGAGGTCAGAGACGGCAACCGGGTAGTGAAATCGTTTGACACCGAGGTGATCACTAACGCCATCTGCTCCCGCTCCACCATCCGCAAGGCGCAGTCGCTGCTCGAGGGTGTTGTTGAGGAAGGCACCGCAAAGAACCTGAAGAACAGCAATTACAGGATCGCAGGTAAGACCGGTACGGCGCAGATAGCAAATGCCCGGCACGGTTACCGCTCCGGTGCCAGGATTTCATACCAGGCATCGTTCGTGGGGTATTTCCCTGCTGATGATCCGCTCTACTCTTGTATTGTGGTTGTCAACGCCCCTTCCAACTGGGTTTATTACGGGAACGTGGTCTCGGGCCCTGTCTTTAAGGAGATTGCAGACAAGGTATATGCAAGCAGTTTTTACCGTGATCTCCATGCACTTAACCCGGAGGGTGATGAAAAGGTCACCCTGCGCGAAGCTTCGAGTGAAGTGGGAAAGAATGATCTCACGGTTGCCGGAGGGGTTATGCCGAATGTGGTGGGAATGGGTTTGCGTGATGCGATTTACATGCTTGAGAACAGCGGGCTGAGGGTGCATTACACCGGTCGCGGAAGGGTGGTGAAGCAGTCGCCCCAGCCAGGCGTCAGGGTATCCAGGGGCGCCACGGTGGCAGTCGAGCTGAGGTTGAGATGAGTGTCGGGCCGGCAGACAGGTGCAGATGAACTGAAAAGAAGTGATGAAAGAGTTAAAACATATACTGAAGGAGCTGAGTGTTACCTACATCTACGGAGATGAGGCAAAGCTTATCACCGGTGTTACGGCTGACTCGCGCGAAGTTAAGGCGGGCAGCCTTTTCATAGCTGTCAGGGGCACAAAGAGCGATGGCCACGCATTCATTGGCAAAGCCGTGGAAGCAGGGGCTGCCGCTGTTATCTGTGAGCAGCTTCCCGATGCCCTTCATGAGGGTGTGACCATGATCATTGTTGATGACACTGCCGCCGCAACCGGCATGGCAGCCTCGGCATTCTATGACTATCCCTCGCGCAAGCTGAGACTGACGGGCGTCACCGGCACCAACGGCAAGACCACCATCGCCACACTCCTTTATAATATGTTCGATGCGCTCGGTTACAAGTGCGGTCTTCTCTCCACGGTCTGCAACTATGTCTTCCGCACTCGGCGCGATGCCTCCCACACCACCCCGGATCCGGTCAGGCTCAATGCCCTCCTTGCCGAAATGGTTGACCAGGGGTGCGAGTATGCCTTCATGGAGGTGAGCTCGCATGCCGTTGAGCAGAAGCGTATTGCCGGGCTCCATTTTGCCGGCGGCATTTTTACCAACCTGACGCATGACCACCTCGACTATCACAAGACATTTGACAATTACCTGGCAGCCAAGAAGAAGTTCTTTGACGGGCTCACGCCCGAAGCTTTTTCACTTGTCAACAACGATGACCGCAACGGGAGCGTCATGGTGCAGAACTGCAGGGCCTCGAAGCATACCTTCAGCATGCGCGGCATGGCTGACTTCCGGTGCAACATCATCGAGCAGGGATTCGAGGGAATGCTCCTGAAGGTCAACGGCACCGAGGTATGGACCCATTTCATCGGCGACTACAACGCATCAAACCTGCTGGCAGTTTATGGCGGCGCCATACTGCTGGGCGCAAATAAAGAGGAGGTGCTGTCGGTACTCAGCAACCTTCGTCCCGTTGACGGCCGCATGGAGGTTATCCGCTCTGACAACGGAATTACCGGTATCGTTGACTATGCACACACCCCTGACGCGGTAGAGAACGTGATAGAAGCCATTAACAGGCTGCGGCAGGGTGCAGGCAAGCTGATTGTGGTGGTTGGAGCGGGAGGCGACCGTGACCGGACGAAGCGGCCGGTGATGGCACGTATTGCCGCTGCGGGTGCCGACAGGCTGATACTGACTTCGGACAATCCCCGCAGCGAGGACCCTGACAGCATTATTGATGATATGCAGGCTGGCCTTACACCAGACGTTGTTCCGAAGATGATCCGCATCACCGGCCGCGCAGATGCCATAAGGGCTGCAGTGATGCTGGCCACGCCGGGAGACATCGTGCTGGTTGCAGGCAAGGGGCATGAAACCTACCAGGAGGTCAAGGGTGTGAGACACCACTTCGACGACAGGGAAGAACTACGCAAAGCATTTAAAATGAGTTGATATGCTGTACTATCTCTTCAGATATCTTGACACTTTGGGTGTCCCCGGCGCAGGGGTTTTCAACTACCTCTCATTCAGGTCTGCCGCTGCGGTCATTACCTCCCTGCTGATTGCCATGCTGATCGGCAAGAAGATCATTTATTTCCTGCAGCGCAAACAGATAGGGGAGACAATCCGCAACCTCGATCTCGAGGGGCAGTACCGCAAGCAGGGCACCCCATCGATGGGCGGCCTCATCATAATTGCATCCATCCTCGTGCCGGTGCTTCTCTTCGCCAGGCTCGACAACGTCTATATCATCCTGATGATCATAACCACAATCTGGGTGGGATTCATCGGGTTCATGGATGATTACATCAAGATATTCAAAAAGAACAAAGAAGGGCTGGCCGGCAGGTTCAAGATCCTCGGACAGATCGGGCTTGGCCTGATAGTAGCCCTGACCCTCTATTTAAGTGACGATGTTGTTGTGCGTGTCAATGTCGCTCCGCCGGCAGGAGTCACCGTGGCTTCGGCGGATGCTGCGTATGATGATCCGGCCGTGACTGCAGAAAACAGAACCGTTGTACTCCAGCAACAGTCCACAGCCGTCAACGTTAAGTCGACCAAGACCACCATCCCTTTCGTAAAGAACAATGAGTTCGACTATGCGTGGCTTGTCCCCTTCGCCAGGGGCGAAACTAAGCAACTGCTGGGGTGGCTGGTCTTTATGGCCATGGTGGTATTCGTGGTTGTTGCTGTCTCGAACGGGGTTAACCTGACCGATGGCCTTGACGGGCTGGCGACGGGTACAAGTGCCGTGGCGGGAGTGACGCTCGGGATTCTGGCATATGTATCAGGTAACATCATCTATGCCAACTACCTTAAAATAATGTACCTGCCGAACATCGGCGAGCTGGTGATCTTTGCCGCAGCCTTCGCGGGAGCCCTTGTGGGATTCTTATGGTACAACTCGTACCCGGCACAGGTATTCATGGGCGACACCGGCAGCCTGACCCTCGGGGGGATCATTGCCGTGTTCGCCATTGTGATCAGAAAAGAGCTTCTGATACCCATCCTGTGCGGCATCTTCTTCGTGGAGAGCCTCTCGGTGATGCTGCAGGTAAGCTGGTTTAAAAGAACCAAACGGAAATATGGCGAGGGGAGGCGCATATTCCTGATGGCGCCGCTGCACCATCACTATCAGAAGAAGGGATATGCTGAACCAAAGATAGTTACACGTTTCTGGATAGTCGCAATCATACTGGCGGTGATCAGCGTGGTGACACTGAAAACAAGATAAAAAACGAACCAGGCCGGGGGGCATTGAAGATACGGCTGAGAATGAACCAGGCGTGGTAAGACTGAAGATAAGACAGAATGAACAAAAGAATTGTAATACTGGGTGCGGGAGAGAGCGGTGCGGGATCGGCTGTGCTGGCTCAACAGAAGGGATTTGACGTTTTCGTGAGCGACAGCGGCTCGGTAAAGGACAAGTACCGTGAGATACTGGTCTCCCACAACATCGCTTTTGAAGAGGGGAAGCACACCCCTGAGCTGATTATGAACGCCGGCGAGGTGATCAAGAGTCCCGGCCTGCACGAGGATAATCCACTTGTTGTGGCCATACGTGAAAAGGGCATCCCGGTGATTTCCGAGATCGAGTTTGCCGGCCGTTACACAGATGCCGTCAAGATATGCGTGACGGGAAGCAACGGCAAGACCACCACCACGAACCTGATCTATCACATGATGAAGAAGGCCGGGCTCAACGTAGCCATGACCGGCAATGTGGGGAACAGTTTCGCAATGGCAGTGGCACAGGGCGGATATGATTACTATGTGATTGAACTCAGCAGCTTCCAGCTCGACGGAATGTATGACTTCAGGGCTGAGATAGCAATACTTATGAATATCACCCCCGACCATCTCGACAGGTATGACCACGAGATGCAAAACTACGTCGACTCCAAGATGAGGGTGATCCGGAACCAGACCGGAGCCGACCATTTCATCTGGTGTGCCGACGATCCCATTACTGCCAGGGAAGTGGCCGCGCGTATCATTGACGCTCATTCCCTTCCATTCTCCATTGACAGGCGGGAGGGGATGGCTGCATCCATTGAAAACGAAAACCTGATTCTAAACATAACCGAAAAAACCAGCCTTATGACCATTCACGACCTGGCGCTGAAAGGACGCCACAATACCTACAACTCGATGGCCGCGGCCATCGCCGGAAAGGTTCTCAACATCCGCAAGGAGACGATACGCGAGAGTCTGGCAGACTTCCAGGGAGTGGAGCACCGGCTCGAGTCCGTCATCATGGTGGCGGGTATCAACTTCATCAATGACTCGAAGGCGACCAACGTCAACTCCACCTGGTATGCCCTCGAGTGCATGAAGACCGATGTGGTGTGGATCGCCGGCGGCATTGACAAGGGGAATGACTACAGCGAGCTTAACACCGTGGTGAAGGAGAAGGTGAAGGCTATCGTTTGCCTGGGCAAGGATAACTCGAAGATCATCAGCGCCTTTGGCGATATGGTCCCCACCATCGTCGAGACAGGCTCGATGGAGGAGGCAGTCAAATCGGCTTATTATCTCGCCCACAAGGGCGATACGGTGCTGCTTTCACCGGCGTGCGCCAGCTTCGACCTGTTCCGGAATTACGAGGACCGCGGGCGGCAGTTTAAAATGTGTGTCAGAAATCTGTAGGGGAGTATGGCAGATGTTACGATAAAAAGGTTTTTCAGGGGCGACAGGTACCTGTGGGGACTCATCGCCTTCTTCATGCTGCTGTCGCTGCTGTCGGTCTACAGCTCGTCGGTCAGCGTGGCCTATTCGTCGCATCACGGAAACACTTTCTATTTTCTCCGCACCCAGTTCATCATGCTGATGCTGGGTCTGCTGATCATTGTTGTCACCCACTGGATACCTTATATTAAATATATGCAGTTTGCCACCATCGGGCTGGTTGTGGCGGTACTGCTTCTTTTGGTTACGCTTTTCGCAGGGGTGAGCATCAACTCGGCCACCCGCTGGCTCGAGATACCTGTGATCGGGTTGAGGCTGCAGACATCTGACCTGGCCAAGGTGGCGCTTGTGATTTACCTGGCGCGGGGGCTGACGGTGTACCAGCATGAGTTGAACAACTTCAGCGTGGTGACCATGAAGCTGGTGGTGCCTATCGGAATTGTCTGCGTGCTGATCATGTCGGAGAATCTCTCCACTGCTGTCATGATATTCATGATCAGCATGATCATACTGTTTATCGGCCGTGTGCCGATTAAGTTCCTGCTGACCTATGCAGGGCTGGGACTGGCAGGGGTGATTTTGTTTGCCTCGCTGCTGCTTATCTTCAAGAAGGATGACAACCGTGTGCAGGTGTGGAAAAACCGTATTGAGGCATACTTCAGCGGTGAGAGCTCACCGGATGCCGATTACCAGGCAAACCAGGCCAAAATAGCCATTTCCACGGGCAAGATCTTCGGCAAGCTTCCGGGGAAGAGCACCCAGCGCAACCTCCTGCCGCAGTCGAACTCCGACTTCATTTTTGCTATTATCGTTGAGGAGTACGGGTTGTTTGGAGCGGTGATAGTGATTATGGCCTATCTGGCGCTGATGTACCGGGGGGTGCAGATAGCGCGGAAATGTGATTATGCGTTCCCGGCCCTGATGGTGCTGGGGCTGACGGTTATGATAGTATTCCAGGCGTTCCTGAACATGCTGGTGGCGGTGGGGCTCTTCCCGGTGACGGGACAGACGCTGCCGATGATAAGCTGGGGGCGTACCTCGGTGATGGTCATCAGCTTCGCACTGGGTGCGATACTCAGCGTATCGAGGGTGATGAATGCGCGGGAGCGGCAGGAGAGACTCTCCGAGGTTGAACAGACAGACAAAGTGCCGGTGTGAGAGGCAATGGAAGAAATGTTGAAGCAGATAAAAAAGAGAATGAAGATTTAGCAATAACCGACGACTAAAGAGACTGATAAGGAAGACAAGAAAAGCAGGGATAAAGGGAAGAGTGACAGGGAGATCATGGTAACGGAATGAGTGAAGAGAGCAGAAATATAAGGATCATCATCAGCGGGGGCGGCACCGGCGGCCACCTGTTCCCGGCTGTTGCCATTGCCAATGCGCTGCGGAGGATTGAACCCGACATGAAGATACTGTTTGTGGGTGCCGAGGGGAAGATGGAGATGCAGAAGGTGCCCGAGGCCGGTTATGAGATTGTGGGTCTGCCGGTGGCCGGGCTGATCAGGGGTGGCAGCATCAGGAATATCAGCGTCGCCTACAGGCTTTTCCGCAGCATGCTAAGGGCAGGGCAGATAATCAAAAAGTTCGCTCCTGATGTCGTTGTAGGGGTGGGCGGATATGCCTCCGGACCTGTCCTGAAACAGGCACAACAGCGTCATATACCTACTCTGATACAGGAGCAGAACAGCTATGCAGGTGTAACAAACAAGCTGCTGGCGAAGAAAGCCGTCCGTATCTGCGTGGCATATGAGGGGATGGAGAAGTATTTCCCGGAGGAAAAGATAATGCTGACTGGTAATCCGGTCAGGCAGGCATATGACAACCTGGCCTCGCTGCGCGGGGAGGCTCTGAAGCATTTTAAGCTGGAGCCGGGGATGCCGGTGACACTGGTTCTTGGCGGGTCGCTCGGCGCCGGCACGGTGAATGACAGTGTGGGCGGCAGCATAGGCCTTATAGAGACTTCGGGGGTGCAGATGATCTGGCAGACCGGCAGCCATTATTATGACCGCATGCGCGACTTGGCTGAGGCTCAGGGTGTAGGCCGCATCAGGGTCACCGGCTTCATCAATCGCATGGACCTGGCCTATGCCGCCGCCGATGTAATCATCTCGCGTGCCGGCGCCGGAACAATCTCCGAGCTTGCACTGGTGGGCAAGCCGGTAATACTGGTCCCCTCGCCGAACGTGGCAGAAGACCACCAGACGCACAACGCGATGGCGCTGGTGAACCGGGGGGCGGCACTGCTGGTGCGCGATGCGGATGCACAGGATGCACTTGTTAAAACAGCCATTGACCTGGTAAATGACACCGCAAAACGAAACTCACTGTCTGAGAACATCAGGAAGATGGCAATCCGGGATGCGGATGAGGTGATTGCCAGGGAAGTATTGAAAATGGTGAAAAGATAATACGATGCTTCCCGGAGAGTAAGAAATGATAGTCGGACCGAAAAATGGGAAAAGCGATAAAAGGGGATAATAAAACAGGGAACAACCAGAGAGAAAACGAGACAAAAGAAAACTGACGGATAGGTAACATTACAGAATAGCTGATGAGGGGACTGACGAACATAGAAGGGATTTATTTCCTGGGAATAGGAGGGATCGGGATGAGTGCGCTGGCACGCTATTTCCTGTCGCAGGATTACATCGTCTGCGGATATGACCGCACCGAGAGCCCGCTGACAGATACCCTCGCAGAGGAGGGGTGTTCAATTACCTATGAAGACAGCATCGACTCATTACCGGTGCTATTCTCGGAACCTTCCGAGAATGACCGGGTGCTGATAGTCTACACCCCGGCCATCCCGAAGGAGAGCATTCTCCTTAACTTCTTCAGGGACAACGGATATACTATTTATAAGCGCGCTGAGATCCTTGGTGTCATCTCACGTGACACCGATGCCATCGCCGTTGCCGGGACACATGGCAAGACTACTGTGAGCACCATGACCGCCCATATTCTCAGCTCATCACCCATTGACTGCTCAGCATTCCTCGGAGGCATCTCGAAGAATTACGACACCAATCTGCTTCTCTCGGAAAGCCGCTTTACGGTGATGGAGGCAGATGAGTTCGACAGGTCTTTCCTGCATCTTTCACCGCTCATCTCGGTGGTCACCGCAATTGATCCCGATCACCTTGATATCTACGGCACGGCCGAATCGATGGTTGAAGCTTACGGTGAGTTCTGTCACCGGGTTCGTCCCGGAGGGACACTCATCCTCAATGAGAACATTGCATCGTCGCTCTCCCTTCCGGGTGACGCTACAATCTATACTTACGGAACCGGAGAGAAAGCCTCATTCAGGGCTGCATCCATCAAAAAGGAGGAGGGGAGCTACACATTTGACATAATGACCCCGGGTGAACCGGTCAGGAATATCCGGATTCATCTTCCAGGTATGGTGAATATACTTAATGCCACCGCAGCCGCATCGGCAGCATGGTGCGCCGGTGTATCGCCTGAGATCATCCGGAGCGCTGTCGGCTCTTACCAGGGAGTACGCCGCCGGTTTGACGTCAGGTACTCCGGCAGGGAGATCATCTATGTTGATGATTACGCCCACCACCCCCAGGAGATCAATGCGCTCGTCAGCGCCGTGCGTGATTTCTGGCCAGGGAAGCATGTCACCGGCATCTTCCAGCCGCACCTCTACACCCGCACGCGCGATTTCGCCGGAGGCTTCGCGGATGCGCTTGACAAACTCGATGAAATACTGCTGCTGACACTGTATCCCGCGAGGGAAAAACCAATCGCCGGCGTCTCCTCGGATATGATCGCAGGAATGATGAAAAACCGCAATGTGAAGGTTTTGACGAAGGAAGAATTGCTGCCGGCTTTGAATAATGTGAAAAAGGGTCTGTTGCTGACTATCGGTGCAGGCGATATAGACAGATTTATTGAACCGATAACGGAAATGCTTAAGAACAGAAACGCCTGAGGATGAGGAAGAAAGGATGAGTATTTTAATGAAAATAGTGACCATTATTATGGGAGCAGCGCTGTTCCTTACCCCTGTGTTCATCAGCACCATGACGGCTGATGCAACATGCGAGGGGGTGGTCATTAACGTTGCTGACTCGTCAAAGCACCAGTTCGTTACCAATAATGACATCATGAATGCACTGAGAGCCACGGGCATTCGTGTTACTGGCCAGAAGATCAGTGAGATACCATTGTCGGAGCTTGAAGAGAGGGTGAAGGCATTCAAGGAGCTGAAGGTGGCGGAGGTCTATATCTCCGAAGACAGGAAGCTTCATGTTTACGGTAACCAGCGCGAGCCGGTGATGAGGGTGGTGGCATCGTATGGAGGAGATTTCTTCATTGACCGCGAGGGCGTCATCATGCGGAGGCACAATTTGTACACGCCCAACCTGCACATCCTGGAGATTGACATGGTCTTTAATTCCGAGCAGATGACCGGCACTAGCATATTTGAGTCGGAGAAAACGGAAAACCTTGCGAAAGCCTTTGAGCTGGTGAATTATATCCGGGGCGACAGCTTCTGGAATGAGACGATTGACCAGCTCAGCATGACCCGTGACGGCCGGGTGACGTTGGTGCCCCATGTGGGCAACCACACCGTGAAACTGGGGCGGGTTGAAAATTATGAAGAGAAACTGCATAACCTCCTTGTTTTTTACCGCCAGGCGATGCCCGTCGCAGGGTGGGACAGGTACAGGGTGGTAAATGTCGAATACAGGGGGCAGGTTGTCTGCCAGAGAAGATAAATAATGGGAAATCCGGCGCAGAGAAAAAGACCAGGAGAGACGAAGGCGGATGAACAGTTGGAGATGAAGAATGAATATAAAGAGAAGCAGAACCGGCAGAAGAGGCTATTTGCTGATAATGAGCCGGATGCAAAAAAGAAATGATAATTGTTGAACAACCATATAAGTGAACTATGAACAGTAAAGATCAGTTAGTAGCAGCCATTGACATCGGCACGACGAAGATCGTCGCCATTGTCGGGCGCAGCGACGGCAACGGGGGCATTGAGATCCTCGGACTCAGCAACACACCCTCTACAGGGGTCAAGCGCGGTGTGGTGCTTAACATTGAAGAGACGGTGAAGGCCATCCGAACCACCGTCGATGACCTCGAAGAAAGAACAGGCCTCGTCCTTACCGACGTGTTTGTCGGTATCGCCGGCAGGCACATCAAGAGCAAGATGGCGCGCGGTTACATCACGCGCGACTCCCATGAGACAGAGATAGACGCCGGCGACATCCGCCGTCTTACGGCCGACATGTTCAAGCTTCCTATTGATGTGGGTGAGGAGATTATTCATGTCATACCGCAGACCTATATCGTTGACAACGAGTCGGGTATCACAAATCCCGTCGGCATCTGCGGCAAGAGGCTTGAGGCCAACTTCCACATCGTGATAGGGCAGATCTCCTCGGCAAAAAACACCGAGAGGTGCATCAACAAGGCCGGGATGAACCTGATGAGCCTGGTGCTTGAGCCCCTGGCATCATCAGAAGCCGTGCTTACCGATGAGGAGAAGGAAGCCGGTGTGGTACTGGTTGACATCGGCGGCGGAACCACCGATGTGGCCATCTACTATGACAACGTCATCAGGCACACGGCCGTTATACCATTTGGCGGCAATATGGTTACTGCTGACATCCGCGAGGGTTGCTCCATCCTGCAGAAACAGGCTGAGGACCTGAAGGTCAAGTTCGGCTATGCCATCGGCGACATCGCCCCTGAGAACAAGGTAGTTTCAATTCCCGGCATCGCCGGACGTGAGCCCAAGGAAATTTCCTTCAAGAACCTTGCATACATCATCCAGAGCCGCATGGAGGAGATCCTCGATGCGGTCAACTTTGAGATACAGAATTCCGGCTTCGCCGAAAAGCTTACCGCAGGAGTGGTTATCACCGGCGGCGGTGCGATGCTGAAGAACCTTCCGCAGCTGGTCAAATACAAAACCGCGATGGATGTGCGCATCGGTCATCCCAACGTGCATCTCACCGGCAAGGGCAAGGATGAGATCAACCAGCCGATGTACGCTACCAGCGTGGGTCTGATACTCAAGGGACTTGAATACCTGGAGGAGAACAAAACCTTCGCACGCTTCGGAGAGAAGAAACAGGAGCCGGTGGCACAGCAACCGCAGCACCAGCAGGCGCCGTATGCACAGCACCAGCAGCAGCCTATGCACACACCTCCGCCTGTGAAGGAGGAACCTGTTGAGGTGGAGCAGGATGACCCGTTCTACGAAGGGCGTCCGCCGGCCAGCAGGTCATTCGGTGACAAGCTGCGGGGTATCTGGGATAAGATCATTGAGGCTACTGACGAGAAACTTGATGATACACCTTCAAAATAAGATTAAGCCATGTCAGATGATCTGATGAATTTTGACCTGCCGGTTGACAGGTCGTCAATAATAAAGGTCCTGGGCATAGGCGGCGGCGGAGGCAATGCCGTCAACCACATGTACCGGAAGGGCATCAAGGATGTCAACTTCATCGTTTGCAACACTGACCTTCAGGCTCTTATGAAGAGCCCGGTACCGGTCAGGGTGCAGATAGGAGAGACCACAACAGAGGGTCTCGGTGCGGGAAGTCAGCCTGAGAGAGGTCGTGCTTCCGCTATAGAGAACATTGAGGATGTCATGAAAGCGCTTTCAGGCAACACCAAGATGGTCTTCATCACAGCAGGCATGGGAGGAGGCACCGGCACCGGTGCAACTCCCGTGATAGCACAGGCCTGCAAGGATGCAGGATTCCTCACCGTTGCCGTGGTCACCATCCCGTTCCGCTCGGAGCTGAACCAACGTATCAAGCTGGCAGTAAGCGGCATAGGCGAACTCAGGGATAAAGTCGATTCGCTCATTGTAATAAATAATGAACGGTTGAGGCAGATATATGGCGATGAGGGTGTCTCGGCCGCGTTTGCGCGGGCTGATGATGTGCTTGCAAACGCCGTGAAGGGAATCGCCGAGATAATTACCTGCACAGGTTATATAAACGTCGATTTTGCCGATGTTGACACGGTGATGCGTGATTCAGGGGTGGCGCTAATGGGTATAGGTAATGCCTCCGGCGAGGACCGTGCCACCAGGGCCATCGAGGCTGCGCTTACCTCTCCGCTGCTGAGCTCCAATGACATCACCGGGGCACGAAGCATACTTCTGAACATCAAGTCGGGCACCGGCGCAAACGAGATCACCATGGATGAGCTTGGTGAGCTGACTGATTACGTATATGAAACAGTCTCTGATGACGCGCTTATAATCAGGGGATTGTCAACTGATGAGGAGTTGGGTGATGCCATCAGTGTCACTGTTGTTGCAACCGGTTTCGAGGCGAGCGCTGACCTGGAGGGGTTCAAGTCCAAAGGCAGGAAGGAAGTTGTCAGCCTGAATACCGCGCAGCAACAGCCGGGCCATGCTGACGGCGCCTCCGAGAATGACGGTCAGTATATAGTGCGGGCCACCCGTGCCTCTGACAGGGCCATTCCCCCTCACGGCGCCCCTGTCAACCAGGGAGTGATTGATTTCGAGCTTGACGGTGACATTAACATTTCGCCCGCTCCTGCCCGCCCCGCCACCCCGCCTCCTGACAGGAACGAGGGGACGCTGCGCAAGCTGAAACACATGCAGAATGTAATCAAGAACGAAGGGCTCTCCACACAGTCGATGAGTGACAATATCGAGGATTTCGAGGAGGTGCCAGCCTATGTGAGGAAGAAGATTGCCATCCACAATGCCAGCAAGGCGGCAGGGAGCAAGGTGTCGAAGTTCACCCTCACCCTCGACGAGGATAACCAGCCTGTCATCAGGGAAAACAATGCATACCTGAATGACAATGTAGACTGATTTTGTTTTTTGCCATTATATGGTTGTTGTTCACCGGGCCGGGCAGATCTTTTCTGTCCGGCCCACTTTATTTGGGTGGGTCACGGCCCTGCTGCAAAGCTTCAAGCGCTGCACGTTAAAAATTTTCAGTTCCCGAATAGAGTTTTTTTTTTACACTATTGCCAATTGCCTAATGCCTCTTGCCTCTGTTATCTTGCCTTCTCCACTTTTTGAGTAAATTTGCCGGTGATGCGCAAAGTGCCGCTGTATATCGCTTTTTTCCTTTTGTTCCTCCCGCTTACGCTGGCAGGACAGGAGCCTGACACCCTCAGGGCTGTCAGGAGCGACACCGCTGCAGTAATCCGGCGCGATACAACCAGGTCCTACAAAGAGCGCGCACTGGCCAGGGTACGCCCCGCAGTCACCGGTGCCCTGTCTGCCGGCCCGGACACGGAGACTGACACCACATTCACCACCGCTTCCCGCCAGTGGACCCTGTCATCCGATTTCACCACCGAGATCCCGGTGACGCTTGACACCGCCTTCTCGCTCTTTCACCGATACAGGGTGGCAGACAGGTACTCTGCTTTCAACGCTTACACCGGCAACTACGGTCTCCCGCTGTACCAGATCAATTTCTTTGACCGTGAATGGAAGCCTGACAGGTTTCTCTATGCCCATTACCTGCCCTTCATGTTCACCCCCTCAAACACTCTCTTCATAAATACCCGCGTTCCTTTCACCGAGCTGAAGTGGTCAAACGGCGGGGCGAGGAGCGTGGCCGAGCAGACCTTCAGGATCAGGCACTCGCAGAATGTCAACAGGAGGCTCAACTTCGGCCTTATCTATGACATAGTGTACAATATCGGCCAGTATAACCTGCAAAAGGCCATAGACAAGAACTTCCTGCTGCATGGCTCCTACAATGCAAATGCTTATAATGCATATGTTTCCGCAGGCCTCAACAACCACGAGTCCGAGGAGAGCGGCGGCATCATTTCAAAGGATGACCTGAGCCTGTATGATCCTGAGGGTGTTCCATTCAATCTCAGTGATCTCAACAGCGCAAAGAGCACCCTTAATAACCGCTACCTGATGCTGGTACAGCGGTATGCCCCCGGCGGCAAGCGTGACACAGTCACCGGTGAGGTCCTGAAAAGCGGTCCCATCACCTTCTCACACATCGGCATACTTGAGTGGAACAAAAGACGTTACATCGACAAATTTCCAGCCTCTGACTTCTATGACACCATAATGATAAGCAAGAGTGTCACTGCCGATTCTCTTCAGGAGCGTATTCTCTCCAATACCCTGCGTGTTGATTTCGCCGCAGGGCGAACCGACCGTTTCAGGATAGGAGCCGGTGCCGGGATAAGGAGTGAACTCCGCTCATTCGGCCAGATCATGCCCGGAGATACCCTTACGAGACCCGATACTGTCAGGAGGAAGATGAGCTCCCTCGTCCTGACAGGGAAAGTTTTCAACAACATCGGCAGCAGGTTTGGCTGGTCGGCCTCCGGTGATCTCTGGTTCCAGGGCTACCGGGCAGGTGATTTCATTGTTGACGGCCGCATATACAAGGAGTTTGAGACACGCCGGCGAGGTATGATCACCTGGGATGCCACAGGCACAATTGCCAGTTATACCCCATCATTCTGGTATTATTCATGGGGCTCGAACAACTTTGCCTGGCAGCTTGACCATAAACGTGAGTTCAGGCTCATGGCAGGCTCATCTCTGCTGTGGCCGGAGCTGAAACTCAGCCTGAAATTCAACTATGCCATTGTTGATAACTTTACGGGTATGGGAACAGGCGCTGTCCCTTACCAGCATGAGGGAGGCCTCTCTGTTCTTGCGCTCACCGCGAAGAAGGAATTTGTATTATGGAAGCTGCACCTTGACAACACCCTGTTGCTGCAGCAGAGCACCAATACTGATGTTCTTGATCTTCCGCTTGTTACTGCGCGCAGCGCCTTCTTCTTCGACCATGTTTTCAGGTTTAAATCCACCGGAGGGGAGCTAAGCTTCCAGCTGGGGGCCGAGGCAATGATCCATACTCTCTATAATGCAATGAGTTACATGCCCGCGACGGGCAGATATTTTAGCCAGAATGACGGGCAAACAGGCAATTATCCTTTTGTGAACGCCTTTATCAATCTGAAGATAAAAAGGACCAGGATTTTCGTTATGGCTGATCATGTGAATTCGGGCCTGACCGGGTATGAATATTTCCTCGTTCCGGGTTATCCTCTGAATATCAGGATGATAAAATACGGCCTGGCATGGACTTTCTATGATTAAAATAATTATATTATCTTTGCGGCGTAAACAATTCCTGTAAAGGGTTGTTGAATTGTCGGACTAATTGTTTAGGTATTGAGGAAGTTTATTTCGTTCTTGTTTATTGTTTTTTTGTCAGTCATCTCCTGTGAAAAGGAGAACCGAATGGTTTACACAGAGACTGTTCCGCCTAGGGATCTTGACGCAATACTCGCCGACGGCAAGATCAGGGCGGTGACGAATGTAAATCAAACGAGCTACTTCATCTATAAGGGAGAGCCGATGGGCTTTCATTTCGAATTACTCAAAAAGTTTGCAGATCACCTGGAACTTGAGCTTGAGATAATAACGAGCAATGATATAGATGAAGCCCTTGGGTACCTTCAGTCGGGTGACGCCGATCTCGTAGCTATCGGGCTCAGTGTCAGTGCAGACCGGAAGGAAATGATGCAGTTTACCGAGCCCCTGATGCAGTCGAGCCAGGTGCTGGTGCAGCGCAAGCCCAACGGGTGGGAAAGGATGACAGAAAAGACAGCCGCAGAGAAGCTGGTCAGAAACCAGCTTGACCTCGCGGGAAAGACTATCTACGTACAGAAAGGATCTTCGTATGCTCAGCGTCTCTACAATCTTGAGCGTGAGTCAGGTATGGATATAGGTGTCATTGAGGTACCTTATGACGCCGAGGAACTTGCACGTCAGGTTTCAAGGGGAGAGATTGAATACACCATATGTGACGACTATATGTCGAACATCATTGGCACGCTCTTTCCCGGGCTTGACATGTCAACTCCCGTGAGTTTTCCGCTCAATATAGCATGGAGTGTAAGGAAAGACGGGACTGATGCCCTGATCAGCGAGCTTAATGGTTGGATCACCGGGTTCAAGACCACTCGTGAGTATGCAAGACTTGAGAGGAAGTATTTCAGCGGAATGCGGCCGGCATCCATAGCCGGATCGGAATATTTCGCCACCAACTCCGACGGAAAGGTGTCGCCTTTTGATGACATCATCAAGAATTACGCTGACACCATCGGTTGGGACTGGCGTCTTGTTGCAGCCCTGATCTATCAGGAGTCGAGGTTTAACCCGTCAGTCACTTCGCCCCGCGGGGCATACGGCCTGATGCAGGTGATGCCTTCCACCGGGCTGCACTTCGGGTATGACGTGACGAGATCGGTTGAAAATAACATCCGCGCCGGTATAAGCTATATCAGGATGCTTGACAGGCTCTTCAGCCAGTGGGTGACTGATCCCGACGAGAGGGTCAAGTTCATTCTTGCCAGTTACAATGCCGGTCATGGCCATGTAATTGATGCTATCAGGCTTGCCGAGAAGAACGGGCTTGATCCGGGCAGGTGGGACGACAATGTGTCGCTTTTCCTGGAGCGGAAGGCTGATCCGGCGTTTTATGATGACCCGGTGGTGAGGAACGGCAGACTTAGGCAGGGTGTGCAAGTCAACGCTTATGTGGCGGATATCCTGAAGCGGTACGAACACTACAGGAACCTCAAATAGATTTGCGAATTGCGATTTGCGAATTGCAAATTGCGATTTGCGACAACAACAAAATGTGAATTGCGAGTTGGGTCCCGATATGCCGGCTGGCGGATGCGGGATTGATACTGCTCCTGCGTCGCATGCTCAAATTTGCGGGTTGCGAGTCGTGAATTACCGGGGTAAAACATTATTAGTCGTACAGGAGGTATTTTGACCTGATGGTTTTGAACGCCTCCAGCCCCTCCTTCCATGAAGCCCTTATTTCCGCAGCACTCATGCCACTGATAATCTGTTCGCGGAGCGTGCTGCTCCCGGCCAGGGTGTTAAAATAACCGGTGAAGAAGTTCTCCTTGTCAGGGTACGCCCTGTACATGTCAATGATCCAGTCGAGGTTTATCTCAGGTTTCGGGACCAGTCCGTCACCCGTCGCATTGCGAAGGTCAATGCCGTAACAGGTCAATCCGTTATGTTTGGGGTTGGATGAGCCGAATGAGGGCTGCGGGGTGAAGCTGAATCCTGTATCCGGCATCCCCGGAGCTCCAAGCACCTGGAAAGCAAAACCGGTACCCCTTCCGCATGACAGAACTGTTCCCTCCGAGAAGCAGAGCGACGGGTACAGGTATATGGAGTTCATGTTTGGAAGGTTAGGTGACGGTATCACCGGCAGCTGGTACATCGTAGAGTGAGTGTAGGCGGTGCAGCCGATCACCTTCAGATCGCACCTGATGCCTCCTGCCAGCCATCCCTCGCCGTTCGTCATGCCGGCATACTCGCCGAAGGTCATTCCGTGCACCACGGGTATGGGATGAATTCCTACAAAGGAGCGGTAACCGGCGGTGTCAAGTATCGGTCCGTCGACATAATAACCATTCGGGTTCGGCCTGTCAAGCACTATGAACTGCTTCCCGTTTTCGGCGCATGCCTCCATAACGTAACACATGGTGGTCAGGTATGTGTAAAACCTGGTCCCCACATCCTGGATGTCAAATACAACAACATCTATGTCAGCGAGATCTTCCGGTGCCGGCTTCTTTTTCGAGGAATAGAGGCTTATGACTTCGATGCCCGTCACAGGGTCGGTTCCCGAGGTGATCACCGCACCATCGTCGGCCAGGTCCCTGAAGCCATGTTCCGGAGCAAAGATCAGCCGGACGTTGACGCCTTCAGATAGCAGAGTATCAATCAGATGGGTTTTGCCAACCATAGAGGTCTGGTTTGCCACAACCGCCACCCTTTTTCCCTTGAGCAGCGGCAGGTACTCACCGGTTCTCTCGGCCCCTGTCATCAGGGTTGTGTTTTTATTTCCGGCCGCACAGGCCGCAATGACCACAGTTACAATGATCAGCGGGATGACAAATTTTTTCATTTCAGTCAGGTTTAGCGTAAAGATAAGAAAAGAGGCAACAAACGGATTCTTCGCTCTTAATTCTTAATTTTGTCGCAATGTCAATCGGAACCTTCATAGCCAGTCGCCTTATAAAGGACCGCAACCGTGGCACTGCCTTTTCGCGTCCAATAAATGTAATAGCCATAATAGGCATTGCCCTGGGACTGGCGGTGATGATCCTCGCGGTGTCAATCCTCACCGGCTTCAAGCAGCAGATCCGTGACAAGGTGGCGGGCTTCGGGGCTCATATCCAGGTGGTTAATTTCGACGCCAATCTTTCGTATGAGACCGTGCCTGTCAGCTCAAACCAGCCCTTCGTCTCCAAAATCAGGGAGCACCGGGGAATCAGGAACGTGCAGGTCTTCGCCACGAAGGCGGGAATCATCAAGACTGACGAAAACATTCAGGGAGTTGTTCTAAAGGGGATTGGCAGTGATTATGACTGGAGTTTCTTCAGATCGAACATGGTGGAGGGAGAGACGTTGGTCCTCAGTGACACGGCACGAAGCAATGATGTGGTTATCTCGAAGAAGGTGGCTGACATGCTGGGTCTCAAGCTGGGGGACTCGTTTTCGATGTTTTTCGTTCAGGATCCGCCCCGGATGCGCAAGTTCACCATTCTCGGCATCTATGAGACCAGCCTCGAGGAGTTTGACAAGACCTACCTCTTCTGCGACATCAACCACATCAGGAGCCTGAACGGCTGGAGCGATGACCAGGTAAGCGGTTTTGAGATTTACATAAATGACTTCGAAGAGCTTGATTACATGACGGATGTTGTCCGTGATGCAATAGGCTACCGGGTCGCCGAGGAAGAGGAGCAGCTCAAGGTAACCAACATCAGGGGGCGTTACCCGCAGATATTCGACTGGCTGGGATTCCAGGACACCAACGTGATAATCATCCTGGTGCTTATGATCCTTGTAGCCGGGTTCAACATGATTTCCGGTCTGCTCATTCTGATACTTGAGAAGACCAACATGATAGGGGTGCTGAAGGCTCTTGGCGCGGGCAACAAGGTTATCCGCAGCGTCTTTCTTTACCAGGCTGCCTGGCTGACGGCCAGGGGCCTTTTCTGGGGCAACGTAATAGGCATCGGGCTGGCACTGCTTCAGCTCAAAACAGAGATGATTTCGCTGGACCCATCCTCATATTATCTCAGGAGCGTTCCGATCAATCTTGATCCCGTTCATGTCATCCTGCTTAACATCGGGACGATGATTGCCATCATCCTGATGCTTCTTATACCTTCTCAGCTTATTGCCCGCATTACACCCGTCAAGGCAATTCGCTACGACTGATAATCAGGTCGCTACGCGCTTAATATTATTAAGTGGATCCCGTTTTAATGCAAATGTCAATTTTTTTCCGCAGGGTTTAATTTTTAAATCCCCGCCCTTTGATTTCGACATAATTTTAATTGTCCGGCATTGAAACATGTTATAGCAGAAAGTTACGCAAACTTTCTTTAAATGGGCACTTCCAATATTCCGCGCTTCTGCGTAAATTGCAGAGGCAATGTCTTAAGGTATGTCAATAATTGATCCGCGGAAAAACTACGAAGAAACCAGGGAGGAGATCGGGTATGTCACCCGTAAGGAGGCGACGCTTAATGATTATAAGCGGATCGGCTTCAAATCGGGCCTCGAGGTGCACCAGCAGCTGAGGACGAAGAGCAAGCTCTTTTGCCGTTGTCCGGCCGGTATTTACCATGATGACAATGATTTTGACGCGGAGGTGATCCGTCACATGAGACCGACTCTCAGTGAGATGGGAGTTTATGACGGCACTGCACTCATGGAATTCAGGACCAGGAAGGAGATCACTTACCGTATTAACAATGAAACGGCATGCACCTACGAGGTTGATGACACCCCCCCGTTCCCCGTTGACCGGGAGGCGCTGGAGATTGCCATAAGCATTGCACTGGCTGCCAGGATGAACATCGTGGGTGAGGTGCATATCACCCGTAAGCAGTATCTTGACGGAAGCATACCCACCGGGTTCCAGCGCTCTGCCATCATCAGCGTTGAGGGAGAGCTTCAGCTGAAAAACAAGAGGGTAAGGCTCATCCAGCTCAGCCTGGAGGAGGACTCATGCCGCGAAGTATCAGACATAGGGCACAAACGGATATACAAGACTGACCGCCTTGGCATGCCGCTGATAGAGACTGTGACCTATCCTGATTGCCTCACCCCTGACGAGCTGGCCGAGGCGGCCGAATATATCAGGTTCCTTAACCGCAGTACCGGCAAGGTACGCACGGGCATGGGCGCTGCGCGCGAAGACGTGAACGTCAGCTGCGAGGGCGGAAGCCGGGCTGAGATCAAGGGGGTGGCACATATCAGGTGGATCCCGGAGCTGTCACACAACGAGGCATTCAGGCAGTACGCGCTGCTTAACATCCGCTCGAAACTGCACAAGAACATAGAAGACCCGGCTGCATGGTCGGCTAAAACAAAGGAGATCACAGAAAGGGAACAGGAGTTTCATTTCGCACCGGTCAGGTCGGCTCTCGACCGAGGAGATCGGGTCATTGCCCTGAATCTCCCGGGGTGCAGAGGTATACTTTCGCATTTTACCCAGCCCGGAAGGATCTTTGCCGATGAGATAAGTGACAGGCTTAAAGTGATAGCCTGCATCGAGAAGCCCAACATGACCCATTCGGAGGAGATCGCCGGGGGCAACTTCAACAATCTCTTCCCGGAACTGGCCATATGGCTTTCGGCTGATGCCGGTGATGCACAGATAATACTCTGGGGCCCTGGTGAAGACATCCCCACTGCCATTGAAACAGTCGAGGAACGGATCCGCCTCGCTTTCGCGGGCGTGCCCAATGAAACCCGCAAGGCGTTTGAGGATGGCACAACCATGTTTGAGAGGGTTCTTCCCGGGCGTGACCGCATGTACCCTGACACCGATTCACAGCCCATAGCTGTCACGACGGAGATGCTTGAAAAACTTGGCAGAAACATGCCGGTTGACGTTGCAAAAAGGTTCCTCCAGATGAAGGAATGGAACCTTCCCGAAGACACCTGGCATTACCTGCTGAGCAAGAACCTGGTGGTACTGGTAGAGCGGATCAGCAATGATCTTGGCTTTGATCCCAGGGAGGTCGGAATAATGATAGGCCACCGTTTCCGCAGCCTCGAGGGGCGGGGCAGGGTGGCAGCAGGGTTCAGCTATGAAAGACTCTATGACCTCTTTGCCTTCCTGAAGAATGAGAAGCTTCTCGCGCCGGTGGCGCGAATATTGCTTCCTGCCGCAGTTGCAGAAGCATCACCTGATTTTAAGAGCATACTGGCCGGAACCGGGCTTCACCGTGCCACGATGAATGAAATCAGGGATGAGGCAAAAAACCTTGCCGCAAGGTTCCCGGAAGTCTGCTACAACGGTAATATGGCGGGGATGGAAGAGTGGATGATGGGACAATTGCATATGAAAGCCCTCGGGACTGTGAGGTTGTCGGAAGTGAGAAATGCGGTGTCAGAATTACTTGAGGTTAGAGATTGACTGTTATGGCTGAAGATTTTTTCCAGGGATACAAAGGCGAGGCGCTTGCGGTGCTGAAGAAGTTTAATGTCCGCGTCTGGGGTCAGGCTGACATCGAGACTACCAGGGGACTGTTCAAGGGGACCATCCTGCCGCGTTCAGAGAATAATGACGATCTCCACATCGTGATCAAGATCGAGACCGGTTATAATATCGGGATCGACATTGCTACCATAATCAGGATGACGGAGACCGGTTACAACAAGGCCAATTACAAGATTCCCGAAAAGGAATTTCCCTATTCTGATGACAAGCCCAATGTGAAGTTGTTTGGCACAGGGGGAACCATTGCCTCGAGGCTTGATTACCGCACGGGTGCAGTCATTCCGGCATTTTCGCCGGGTGAGCTCTACGGTGCCGTGCCCGAGCTGGCTGACGTATGCAACATACGCACGGAGAAGCTCTTCGCCGTATTCAGCGAGAACATGGGCCCCGACCAGTACAAGATACTTGCAAAGGCCATAGGTGACGAGATTTCAAACGGAATTGACGGCATCATGATCGGTCATGGCACTGACACCCTGCATCACACGGCTGCAGCGCTCTCGTTCATGGTACAGAACTCGCCCGTGCCGATAGTGCTGGTAGGATCGCAGAGGTCATCTGACCGGCCGTCGTCAGACGCTGCCCTCAACCTGATACATGCCTCAACGGCCGCCGGGCATGGTGACATCGCCGAGGTGATGGTCTGCATGTTCGGTCCCACCAGTGATGAGTACGGTTTCCTGCACCGCGGCACCAGGGTGCGTAAGATGCACAGTTCGTACAGGTCCACTTTCCGGACAATCGGTGACATACCCGTGGCAACGGTGAAGAGGGGAGAGGTGAAGCCGATCCAGAAGATATACAATCCGCGGCGCACTGACCGCAATGTGAAGATCATGCCATATTTCAACGAGAATGTGACAATGATCTATTTCTATCCGCATATGAAGGCGGATATGATCCATTCACTCATTGACAACGGTTACAAGGGGATTATCATAGTGGGAACAGGCCTCGGGCACGTGAACAGGGAGCTCTACCCGGCCCTTGAGAGAGCCCGGCGCGAGAATGTGGCGGTATACATGACGCTGCAGACCATCTGGGGTTATGTTCATATGTTTGTATATGAGACCGGTCGTGACATGATGGCGAAGGGTGTGATACCGCTTGGCAACATGCTGCCAGAGGTGGCGTGGGTTAAACTGGGTTGGGCGCTGGGGCAGACCGATGACCTGGAGGAGGTGAAGCGGATCATGCTGACTCCCGTCAATGGCGAGATCACCGAGCGGGAGCCGTATAACGGTTACCTGGTGTACCAGGGCGGCGTTCCGGAGGTGGAGGAGTTCATCCGGCGGGTACACAAATAGGATTTACGATTTGCGATTTGCGATGTGCGATTTGTGATTTGCGATTTGCGATTTGCGATGTGCGATGTGCGATTTAATTCGACAATCCCAAATCGACATTCGCAAATCTAGCTTGTTCTTCCCGGGTAGACCTTCAGCGCCTCGGCCAGGGTTTCCATCGCATTGCGCAGGTCATCAATCTTAAGAACATATGCAACGCGCACCTCGTTCTTTCCGGCGCCGGGGGTGAAGTAGAATCCCGTTGCAGGAGCCACCATAACTGTCTGGTTCTTGTATGAGAAATCCTCAAGCAGCCACTGGGCAAACCTGTCGGAATCATCTATCGGCAGCTTCACCACTGTATAGAATGCACCGCGCGGCAGCGGGCAGTAGACGCCCGGCATACGGTTCAGGGCATTGACCATGAAATCGCGGCGGGATATATACTCATCATAAACCTCTGCAAAGTATTCCTTCGGGGTATCGATTGCAGCCTCGGCCACCAGCTGACCCAGTTCCGGAGGGCAGAGTCTCGCCTGTCCGAACTTGAGCGCTGCTCCGAGAACCTCCTTGTTGTGCGTTATCAGCGCCCCGATGCGCACGCCGCACATGCTGTAACGCTTCGAGACCGAGTCAAGCAGCACCACGTTTTCCCTGATGCCCTCCAGCTGCATTGCCGAGAAATGTTCGGCACCGTAGCAGAACTCCCTGTAAACCTCGTCTGAGAAGAGGAACAGATCATGTTTCTTCACAATGTCACGCAGTTGCATCAGCTCTTCCTTTGAGTAGAGAGCCCCCGTGGGGTTGTTCGGGTTGCATATCAGAATGGCCTTCGTCCTGGGCGTGATCATTTTCTCAATCTCCGCTATCGGAGGAAGGGCAAATTCGTTCTCTATCCAGGTTCTTACCGGCACAATATTCACACCCGCTGTTTTTGCGAAGCCGTTATAGTTTGCATAGAACGGTTCAAAGGTTATCACCTCTTCGCCCGGGTTGAGGCATGCCATGAATGCGAAGAGCACTGCCTCGGATCCGCCTGTTGTAACAATGATCTCAGTGTGGTCAATTTCGATGCCGATCCTGCCGTAGCTGGCTGCAAGCTTGCGCCGGTACGACTCGTTTCCGGCAGAGTGGGTGTACTCGATGACCTTGAGGTCCATATTCTTCAGCGCCTGCAGTGCCGCTTCGGGAGTGTGTATGTCGGGCTGGCCGATATTCAGGTGGTAAACCTTT
>MTKZ01015807.1_pt1 | contig 25884 bp, 22 predicted proteins | sample 1042781 | NCBI WGS metagenome assembly MTKZ01 (sample SAMN06212207, study PRJNA360539) | anaerobic digester metagenome | biome: Wastewater treatment plant; material: sludge; isolation source: anaerobic digester fed with sludge from wastewater treatment plant | place: Denmark: WWTP Viborg ... | reverse complement strand
TAAAGCAGGTGCCGGGGGAGGCTGACTTTCATATATCAATAATATAGGTAACCGCTAGCCAGTATTTTTACTACCTGAAACAGTGAATTATTTTGAATATTATCTCTGCCACCCGGTTGTAAAAGAAATACGAGTGGCGTTAATGGCCACATTTTCAATATTAATTTCTCAGCCTTGTTGTCCTGGGCCAGCCCTTGATAACCCGGGTTGCACCGTATTTACCTGCTAATTATACTCAGGTTTTGTTTGTTGAAAATATCTGCAGGCCTGTTGTAAACCACATGACTCACACCTGGGATTCCTGGCAACACAAACATAACGGCCATGTAGTATTAACCAGTGATGTGCTTTGTGTATGAGAGATTCGGGAATATTTTTAATCAATTCTTTTTCTACGGCTAACGGAGTAGAGGCTGTTTGCGGAACAAGGCCGATACGTTTACTAACCCGGAAAACATGTGTATCCACGGCCATGTTGGGTTGCCGGTCAATTACTGAAGTAATAACGTTGGCTGTTTTTCTTCCTACACCGGGGAGTTGCACCAGTTCATCTACCGTCATCGGAATTTCACCATTGAATTGGTCTATGACTTTATTGGCCATTCCAATCAGATGCTTTGTTTTATTGTTAGGGTACGAAATGCTTTTAATAAACGGGAAGAGTTCATTGAATGTAGCCTTACTCATGGCGGGAGCATCCGGATATTTTTCAAAAATAGCCGGTGTTGTCAGGTTTACTCTTTTGTCGGTGCATTGTGCGGAGAGGATGACAGCCACCAATAATTGAAAAGGGTCTTTGAATTCAAGTTCAGTTTCGGCCTCTGGCATGCTTTTCTCAAAGTAATCAATAACGAACTTGTATCGTTCCTTACGGGTCATGTTGCAAGATAATGGTGAAAAGTGAATGGTCAATAGTTAATGGGGGACACAAAAAAGTCCCGTGGTTACGGGACTAAATTTTTTTGAGCCGGTTCAGTACTACTGTACTTCTTCCGTTGCCCGTTCCCTGGCATAACTGAGAACGTTCAGTACTACTTCCGTGCGGGGCGATGTGGTAATTTTGTCTAACCGTTGCATGGAAGTTTTGAGCACATTGAGTTTTTCTCTGAGTGTCCAATCTTTTTCCAAAGCGGTTTCAATAGCAGCGGTCTGTTCAGCAGAACTTTCTTTGTACAAATACATTAAAAGATCTTCGGGTGTAAAATTTGTCATTTGGCAAACCAATTAAGTGTCCAATAATAAGATGTGTCCAGTGAAGCTTGAGATATAAGAAACGTCCGTCATATTAACGGGGTCGGGTTTGCCTTATTGTGTATCCGGTACTAATTCTTTGTGTTATCGGAGTTTTCCGATATAACGAAAAGTTCTTCATTATCCCTTTTCATCAGGTATTTCTCCCGGGCTGTTTTTTCAATGGTTTGCGGGTTATTGGTCAGGTTATTTGAAGTGGTACGTAACTGATTGATTTCTTTGGTATAATAGGATTTGCTTTGCTGTAGCTTGCCCAGTTCATTACGCCGGTTAAGCTGTGTTAAGAAATCGTTTTTATCCAGGAAAAGCATGACTACGCAAAAAGCTGCAAACGAAATGAAGTACTTGTTTTTGAGAAAGCCCGGGATATGGGTTAGAAGTTTGTTCATAGTTCAGAGTTGATGGTTCATAGTTATCGGTTCATAGTTCAGAGACGTTTATCTATCAACTATGAACTATTTGTCATGGACTACTTTCCAAATTTAATCTTTCCTTTCGGATAAATGGCAGAGCTTCCTAATAATTCTTCAATCCGTATCAACTGATTATATTTTGCTATCCGGTCTGTTCGTGATGCAGAACCTGTTTTTATTTGTCCGCAATTTAATGCAACTGCTAAATCAGCTATCGTAGTATCTTCTGTTTCACCGCTACGATGACTCATGATGGTGTTGTAACCATTATGCTGTGCTAATGTAACAGCGTTGATGGTTTCAGTAACTGTTCCTATCTGGTTTACTTTTACCAACAGAGCATTACCAACGCCGGTATCAATGCCCTGTTGTAAACGAATTACATTGGTAACAAAAAGATCGTCACCAACCAGCTGAATTTTATCGCCTACTTTATCAGTTAACAGTTTCCAACCTTTCCAGTCATCTTCTGCCATGCCATCTTCAATGGAAACAATAGGATAGTTTTTTACCCAATTGGCCCAGAAGTCAACCATTTTCTCTGAACTCAATTTTTTGCCGTCTGATTTATGAAAGTGGTATACTTTTTTAACACTGTCATACATTTCGCTAACAGCAGGGTCCATAGCAATTGCAACCTGTGAGCCTGGTTTGTAGCCAGCTGTAGTGATAGCTGTCATCACCGTATCAATAGCTTCTTCATTACTTTGTATATCGGGAGCAAATCCACCTTCATCTCCCACATTCGTACTATAGCCATTTTTCTTTAATACAGATTTTAGTGCATGAAATATTTCAACACCCCATCTGAGTCCCTCACTGAAAGAGGAAGCACCGACAGGCATTACCATAAATTCCTGGAAGTCTATTTTATTGTCTGCATGTGCACCCCCATTCAAAATGTTCATCATTGGAATAGGTAATGTTTTTGCATTGGTACCGCCTACATAGCGATATAAAGGGAGGGATGCTTCTTCAGCAGCAGCTTTGGCCACGGCCATACTTACTGCAAGAATAGCATTAGCACCAAGTTTGGATTTATTAGCGGTGCCGTCTAACTGTATCATCATTCCATCAATCCCTGTTTGATCTGCTACATCATAGCCCAGTAACTCTGGCGCAATGAGTTTGTTTACATTGCCAACAGCTTTCAGCACACCTTTGCCGAGGTATTTTTTCTTATCACCATCTCTTAATTCAACGGCTTCATGTATCCCGGTACTGGCTCCACTCGGTACGGCAGCACGGCCAATAGCCCCTTCATCGGTTATTACATCTACTTCTACCGTAGGGTTACCTCTTGAATCTAAAATTTGTCTGGCGAAGATTTCGGAAATGTAGCTCATGATTTAGTTTAATTATTTTTAATTTAAAATCGTTACTGGTTGATCTACCTGCTCTGTACTATACTCATCTTTTGTTGCGTCGCACATTACATCGTTCAGTAATTATATTGAACATGTTATACAAGACTTGTTTTCAATGACGATACTTCGTCCTGCAAAGAAACGGCTTTCATGGCTTGCTGCAAAAAGCCATATCAATTTTGCCGAACAACCGTTTGATTTGACTTTAAGAATATGCTTATCTTTAAAAAAATCTTTTAATCATGCGGCTTATCCTCGTTTTTTTTTGTTCGTTGTTGCTTAACGTAGCTCAATCACAGACATCTCCAAAATTAATAATTACAGTAGAAGGAATTAAAGAGTATGAACTTACTAATGGCCTTCGGATTTTATTAATGCCTGACGCCTCCCAAACCAATATTGCCGTAAATATTGTTTACAAAGTAGGCAGCCGGCATGAGGGTTATGGCGAAAGTGGTATGGCCCATCTGCTGGAACACATGTTGTTTAAACAATGCAAAAAATTTGTGGATATAAAAAAAGCCATTGCTGATAAAGGTGCATCTGCTAACGGCACCACCTGGTACGATAGAACCAACTATTATGAAATATTATCAGCCTCTGACGAAAACCTTCGCTGGGCGATTGATATGGAAGCTGACAGAATGGTAAATTCAAAAATTTTACCGGAAGAACTGAAGAAAGAATTTAGTGTGGTACGAAATGAATTTGAAATTGGAGAGAACTATCCCAGTGGTGTGCTGAACGAAAGGGTGATTTCCGCTATGTACCTCTGGCATAACTATGGCAAATCCACTATTGGCAGCAAAGAAGATATTGAGAGAGTGAAAGCGGAGAACCTGAAAGTATTTTATAAAAAATACTACCAGCCTGATAATGCCGTATTAATTATCGCCGGTAAGTTTGATGAGAAAAAGGCATTGGCCTATTGCCAGCAATATTTTGGTCCGCTACCTAAACCCACCCGCAAGCTCCAACCTACTTATACCGTAGAACCCCCACAGGATGGCGAAAGAAATGTATTACTCCGTCGTACCGGCGATATTCAGTATATCGGAATGGCTTATCACACTCCGTCACTTGCAGATAAGGACTATGCATCTAATGATGCTCTAATTGAAATACTGACAAATGATCCTTCAGGTATTTTGTATAAAAAACTGGTGGAAACAAAAATGGCTTCTAAACTATACGGGTATGCACAAACATTGTATGACCCGGGGTTTTCCTATTTTGAAGTGGAAGTGCCAAAAGATAAAAGTATTGATAGTGCCAAACATGTCTTGCTTACAGCAATGGATGATTTAGGTACTATGAATTTCACCGAAGAGGATTTAACCCGTGCTAAAAACATAATTTTAAAAAGTATAGAAAATAATGTGAGCCAAACTACAGATTTTGCAGTTTCGCTAACAGAATATATCGGTGCCGGCGATTGGAGACTGTTTTTTTTATACCGAGACCGCATTGAAAAACTAACAGTAGCTGACATACAGGCCGCAGCTAAAAAATATTATAAATCGTCAAACAGAACCTATGGCATTTTTGTACCGGATGCAGCACCTGATAGAACCGTCGTGGCCGAAACTCCGGATATTGCTAAACTCCTGAATGGCTATAAGGGAAAAGAAGTGGCTGCACAAAAAGCAAACTTTGAAAATACCATAGAAAATATAAAAAGAAATACAGAGTATGGTGTTTTGGCAAACGGAGGGAAGTATGCATTGCTTGAAAAACCTACTAAAGGAGATAAGATAACTGCATCTGTTATTCTCAGGTTCGGTGATGAAAAAAGCCTGAATAATAAATCGGAAATCGGCGGTGTCCTGGCTGAAATGCTTTATTCAGGCACTACTACCAAAACCAAAGAACAAATAGCGGATGAATTAGACAGGATAAAGACAAGTATTTCTTTTTCCGGCGGCAGTACTTCTCTTTCCATTAATATTAATACAGACAAAAAAAATCTGTCAGCTGCCCTTGCACTATTGGATGATATGCTTCAAAATCCAAAATTTGATGCTAAAGAGTTTGATAGAATAATACTAGATACCAAAGCCAGTTATGAAACAGGTAAAAGTGACCCTCAAACCTTAGCGGCTCAGAAGTTGCAGAAAATGCTAAGTAATTACCCGTCAGGGCATCCTTATTATGCTTCCAGCACAGATGAAAGTCTGGAAGAACTTGCCAAAGTCAAACTGGATGATGTAAAAAAATATTATCATGATTTTTATGGAGCCAATAATTCTGTCTCATCGTTCGTGGGTGAGTTGGATAAAAAACAGATAAAATCATTTCTTGAAAGCAGTTTTGGCAAGTGGAACAGTAAAGAAACATACAAAGAAGTGGAGCCGATCTATTTTGAGTCGAAAGCAAAAACAGAAACAATCAACACTCCGGATAAAACCAATGCAATGTTGCTGGGGGGATTAAATCTGAATATCTCCCGCAAGCACCCGGATTATGCAGCTGTAATTATAGCAAATGAGTTATTAGGGGGTGGTGCTTTTCTTTCGTCAAGAATACCACAGCGCCTCAGGGAAAATGAAGGCATGAGTTATGGAGCAGGTAGTTTTATGAATGTAGAATATAATTACAACATAGGTAACTGGGGAGTATATGCTATGTTTAATCCATTGTATAAAGGCCGCCTGGATTCTGCTCTTCACCAGGAGATTGATAAAGCTATAAAAACAGGATTTACACAAGATGAATTAACTAAATCAGTGGCAAGCTGGCAGGAACAAGGCAGAACATCACTTGGCAGCAATGATAACCTGGCCAGTATCCTTCGTTCTTTTTTACAAAACGACCGTGACCTTAATCAATACATTGAATTTGATAATAAATTAAAGAATTTGAGACTGGATGCTGTGAATACAGCATTGCGTAAATATTTTGACAAGTCGAAATTTGTAATGGTGTATGGCGGGGATTTTGAAAAAGGAAAAACTGATACACCAACGGAGAAAAAAGGATTTTAATTTGTCAATGATTTAAAAATATCTTGCAAGCTATAATTTTCGCTTTGCAGTGAAATTATATTAAGGTTTTGCTGCAATGCGATTTGTAATAATTGCTTTCTTACAGCCTCCGGATTGGCAGTTTGTAATTTATAGTGAGAGGCTTGAAGTTGTTCGACCTTAACAACTTCATTTAATTTTTCTAATAGATTTCTGTCAACGGCTTCTTTGAAGGCTACAATTACAACATGATTTTCTTTATTGCCTTTTTGTAAGGCAGCCAAACTATCATTAGCCACCAATTGCCCTTTATTAATAATTATCACCCGGTCGCAAATAGCTTCTACTTCCTGTAAAATATGGGAAGAAAAAAGAACGGTTTTATTCAAACCTTGTTTTTTTATAACTTCTCTTATTTCTACAATCTGGTTAGGGTCAAGCCCGGTCGTGGGCTCATCCAATATCAATACTTCGGGATCATGTATTAAAGCCGCAGCTAATCCAACTCTTTGTTTATATCCTTTTGAAAGCTGGCCGATTTTTTTCTTGCTTTCACTTTTTAATCCTGTTAGCTCAATTACATTTTCAATCTTTTCTTTAGGATTTTGAACCTTATGTACTTCGGCCACAAACCCTAAATATTCCCTCACATACATATCATAATACAATGCGTTCAATTCCGGCAGGTAGCCAATTTTCTTTTTTGTTTCCAATGGTTGATCTGCTACGTTGATGCCACAAACGAAGGCTTCGCCACTTGTCTGTTGCAGGTAGCCGGTTATGATTTTCATAGTGGTTGATTTACCGGCACCGTTGGGTCCGAGGAAACCAACAATTTCTCCCTTATCAATCTTAAAAGAAATATTGTTGACAGCTTTTTGTTCGCCGTATTCCTTCAGTAGATTTTTTACTTCAATTGACATGATACAAACCTACATCAAAACATCAAATTAGTTATATCTGGCTTCACATAGTCTTATTTCATTATTTTTATGCCTTATGATTACTATTATTTGTATCATTTTTATTGTGGGCTATGCTGCCATAGCCCTTGAGCATCCGATTAAAATTAATAAGGCCGCCACAGCACTTATTACCGGTGTCTTATGCTGGACCGTGTTTGCTCTTTTTGCTCAGGATAAACATTCCCCTTCACATTTGCTTACCGAATATTTGGGTGAAGTAGCCGGCATTTTATTTTTTCTGCTGGGCGCAATGACAATTGTAGAATTGATAGATGCTCATGATGGATTTGAGGTGATCACCTCCCGTATTAAAACAACAAGTAAAAGAAAATTAGTATGGATAGTGGGTTTTTTAGCCTTCTTTCTTTCGGCAGTGCTGGATAACCTTACCACAACCATTGTATTGGTTTCATTGTTGCGCATTATTATTCCTGATAAAAAAGACAGATTGTTATTTGCAGGCCTTGTAGTTATTGCCGCCAATGCCGGAGGTGCCTGGAGCCCTATCGGGGATGTAACGACAACTATGCTGTGGATTGGTGGGCAAATAACGGCCGGGAGTATTATCATTCAAACCATTCTTCCAAGCCTTGTTTGTTTTTTAATACCGGCCTTTATTATAAGCAGGCAAGTAAAGGGGGATGTAGCAAGTATGAATATAGAAGGTATAAATAAGGAGTTGACAAGCAGCAGCCGCGAAAGGAATATTGTATTCTGGCTGGGCATAGGGAGCCTTTTATTTGTCCCTGTTTTTAAAACGGTTACTCATTTACCGCCCTACATGGGTATTTTGTTAGGTTTGGGTGTCATGTGGGTGATAACTGAAATGATACATAGCGAAAAAGATGAAGCAGAGAAAGGTGTATTGTCTGTGAACCATGCATTACGAAAAATAGATACACCGAGCATTTTATTTTTTCTTGGTATATTAATAAGTATTGCTGCATTGCAGGCAAGCGGAGTACTTACTGACCTTGCCGTTGCCATGAATAATTCTATCGGTAACATAAAGCTTATCACTCTTTCCATAGGCTTGCTTTCGGCCATTGTGGATAATGTGCCATTAGTAGCGGCAGCGCAGGGAATGTATGGGTTGGAACAATACCCGACGGGGCATTTCTTCTGGGAATTTTTGGCGTATTGTGCAGGTACCGGGGGCAGCTGTTTGATCATTGGTTCAGCAGCTGGGGTAGCAGCTATGGGGTTAGAAAAAATAGAATTCTTCTGGTACATGAAAAAAATAGGTTGGCTGGCATTGATAGGTTATTTGGCGGGTGCCGGTGCGTTTATTCTTCAGCATTATTTGATGAGCTGAGTATTCTTTTTATAAACCTTCAAATTCGTATAAGGGGTCAATATCAATTCCGGCTTTCATTTCCACAACTGGTTTAATGATTCCATCATGCAGATCATAAACCCATCCATGCAGGTCAGGTCTTTGCTCGCTACTCCATGCTTTTTGAATAATAGCTGTTTTGGCAAGATTGAAAACCTGTTCTTTTACATTTATTTCTACCAACCGGTCCACTTTTTTATTTTCATCGGATATCAATTCAAGTTCTTTCCGGTGAATACGGTATATATCTTTAATGTTGCGGAGCCACATATTAAGCACCTGGTTAAAATCAGTGTTTGAAATGGCGGCTTTTACTCCCCCGCATCCATAATGTCCGCAGACTACCACATGCTTTATTTTTAAATGATTGACCGCATAATCAACTACACTCATCAAGTTTACATCGGTATTTACTACCAGGTTGGCAACATTGCGGTGAATGAAGATTTCTCCCGGTTCAGTTTGTGTTATCTGGTCTGGCGGTACTCTGCTGTCACTGCAACCAATCCATAAAAATTCCGGTGATTGTACATGTAATAATCGTTCAAAAAAACCAGGGTCTTCGGCTAGCTTTCGGGCTGCCCAGTATTTGTTATCCTTTAATAATACCTCGTAGGGCTTCATAAACGAAAGTGTTTATTTCAAAAGTAGCTCTTATTAAGCAGGGAAATGCGAACAATTGTTTGGGTTTATTTCGTCTTTTGGTTTAAATTTTTTACTCAAAAAATGACAGTTAGCTTAAACAATTTCATTTCGGCACTGTTATCTTTGCCTCAGCTTATATATACTTCGTATTGGCTTTATTTAATTAGAAATCAATTACAAAGGGTTTGGTTTACAAATCCTAAAGAGTTATTTTGCAACACTTTTGATGAAGGGCAAACAAAAAACATATAGTATTTTCCAGCAGGTCTCTGCCATTTTTATGGTGCTTGCCCTGCTGTGGCTGACTGTAAGTACCCCTTTTGTATTTGCCAGCCAACAGCGTTTAGCCGAGCACAAGAAAGCGAATACTACAGAGTCTGCTACACCAGGCACTAATGACGATGCTTCAAATCCATTTTCTAATACCACAGAAGAAAAAAACCCCAGCAGCACTTCCCTTTCAGAGGAATTCTTGCATGATCACTATACCGCTGACCACTTCTTTTCTATTGCTTCGCAATATCATAAATGCGAAAATGCAGATACTTATAATGCCTTCCACGGCGAATTGCTCGTTCCTCCCCCCAACTTAGTATAATCAATTCCTTATTACTTTTTAACAGCTGTACAATTTGAGTTGTTAATGTCTAATTCACATTTACTTCATTCCTAAAACAGGATTAAAGGGCTTATTATTATGAAATCAAAGAACAGTTTATTTGCAAATCTTAAATATGATTTGCCTGCAGGCCTGGTGGTTTTTCTGGTCGCATTGCCTTTATGTATCGCTATTGCTGTAGCCAGTGGAGCCACACCCTTCAGCGGTCTGATTGCCGGTATTATTGGTGGTCTTGTAGTAGGTTCGTTAAGTAATTCACCACTGAGTGTTAGTGGCCCTGCTGCAGGATTGGCTACTTTAGTTTCTGGTGCCATTATAGCCTTGGGAGGATTAGAAAGTTATGGCCTCTTTTTGTGCGCCGTGATGTTGGCTGGATTAATTCAAATAGTATTAGGTGTTTTAAAGTTGGGTGGCATTGCTAATTATATTCCTTCCAGTGTAATAAAAGGGTTGCTCACCAGCATTGGTATACTAATCATTGCTAAGCAAATTCCGCATATTTTCGGCAGAGATAAAGATGAAAAAGGCCATCTCATAGATATAATACCTTTTGAGGGTGGCGACTGGCATGAGCTGCTTATTCCCTTACAAAAAATTGAAGTGGGAGTAGTTATTATTTCTTTGCTTTCTATATTAATAATGGTAGTATGGGATAAATCTCCTTTAAAGAAAAAACTGCCTTATATACCAAGCGCCTTGGTAGCCGTAATACTAGGTATTGTGCTGAATCAAATCTGGATTGGGGCAAGCAGTAGTTTGCAAATTGTAGAGGAGTCTCACCTGATAAAATTACCGGTAGCACAAAATGCCCAGGAGTTTTTTGGCTTTTTCACCTTTCCAGACTTTAGCGGTTTGGTAAACGGGACTGTTATTATGTATGGTTTTATCATTGCTATCATTGCTTCGCTTGAAACATTGCTAAGTATAGAAGCTATTGATAATCTGGATCCCCAAAGAAGGCTGACCAGTACCAACAGGGAATTGATTGCACAAGGTGCAGGTAACACCGTGTCTGGTTTAATTGGGGGATTGCCGATAACAAGTGTAATTGTAAGAAGTAGTGCTAATGTAAATGCAGGGGCTAAGACTAAACTTTCTGCTATTTTTCATGCGGCACTATTGCTGGTAACGGTAATATTAATTCCCGGAATATTGAATATGATTCCCAAAGGCGCATTAGCAGCTATCCTGATTTTAACAGGTTGGAAGCTGGCCAAACCATCCGTATTTAAAGGTTTTTGGGATGCTGGAAAATATCAATTCATACCTTTTATCGTTACCGTTCTGGTAATTATTGCTGTTGACTTGATTGCAATTGTACCCGCCCTTAGTGGTAAAGGGCTTATCATCGGAGTATTGGCCGGAATTATTGCTGCTATTGGAGCTATTTTACACGGAAACCTGAAGAACTCTTACTTTTTTCATTCAGAAAAACATAAAGAAGGAGATACTATTAATATCAAACTTTCAGAAGAAGTATCATTTTTAAATAAGGCAGCCATAAGGCAGACACTGGATCATATGCCTGAAAATTCTTCAGTTGTAATTGATGCTTCTAATACAAGGTATATTGATTACGATGTACTGGGCCTGATTAAAGAATTCAGGGATATTAAAGTGCCATTAAAGAACATAAAGCTGCAATTGATTGGGTTTAAAGAAGTCTATAAAATTGAAAATACACAAAGTGTACAATCTTTACACTAAAGAAGTATTAATTTATCGATTAAATAATAATAAAAAATTATGAGAGCACATTCAAAAGAAACACAAGCCAGTTTAACGCCTAGAATGGCATTGGAAATACTACAAGAAGGAAATGGACGGTTTATTAAAAACTTAAAAGCCCAGCGGGATTTACTGGCACAGGTAAATGACACAAGGGAAGGGCAATGGCCATTTGCAACTATTCTGAGTTGTATAGATAGCCGTACAAGTACGGAATTAATTTTTGATCAGGGGCTTGGTGACGTTTTCAGCATTCGTATCGCTGGTAATATTGTAAATACAGATATTTTAGGAAGTATGGAGTTTGCCTGTAAAGTTGCAGGTTCAAAGCTGATAGTCGTTCTTGGACACACTAAATGCGGAGCTGTAAAAGGAGCTTGCGACCACGTGGAAATGGGTAATTTGACAGAGTTGCTATCTAAACTACAACCTGCAGTTTATTCCGAATCTGAGACAACGGCTATTGATAAACGGAATTCAAAAAACGCAAAATTTGTTGAGAACGTAGCTTCATTAAATGTGAAGCGGGGTGTAAAAAATATTATTGAACGCAGTTTTATTTTGGAGGAAATGTTAGATAAAGGCGAAATTGGTATTGTGGGGGCCATGTATAATATTGATACCGGTAAAGTGGAGTTTTATAAAGATGTGTTATACATAAAGGATGAAAAAAATCCAAAATTCAGCGTAGCAGAATTAAGACATTAATTTTAACAGGGTTGGAGAAATTATCCAACCCATTTTTATTTTATGAGTAACCATTCTTTTGACGAAGCACATGTTGTTCATGAATTAAAACATTTTCTGCCCGCCCAACAGGCACTAAAGGATTTTATTCATCATAACTCCCTGCATGCCTTTCAGCACATGAAATTTTATGATGCCATTTTTAAGGCGTCTAAAATTTTTGGCTTCCAGGTGCATTTGCAACTGCCGGAATACCGGGCCATGTACAAAACAGGAAGAATCCGGGAAGATGTACTGCAGATGGTGATTGCAAATAAAAAGGGTAATAATGCTGTAACAGAATGGAAAGAGAAACTCATCAACCAGGATTACGACACACTTAATCATCCAAGAATAGGGCAGTTAAGAAAATACTGGAAAGATGTCTATCACCTGGATTTAGATAATAAAGTTCATCCGTTGCTTTTTCGTATTCTCTGTGCTTTTTTAGACCAGGGTATTGCTATTGATAGTTTTCCGGTGGTGAGCAAGCCTTTTATTGAAAGTATCAGGGAACTGGAGCAAAACAGTTTTGTCAGTTTCTTTAAAACAAAAGTAATCCGGCAAAAATTTATTACCGGTAATTATTCAATCTCTGAATTATTAAAAACAATCGTTGGTAAAGATGAATATTTCGGGCAATATATATTCGACCAGCAATTTGCCCATCCCGGTTGGAGCGGTTTTGTAAGTGCAGTAGAAGATAATCCGCAAACATTGCTCGACCGGAAACAAATTACCCTAAAGGAATTACTGGAATTTGAGTTGCTGATGGAATTAGATGTACTCCATCATGTATTGGGAAAAAATTGGCAGCCATTAGCAAGCCATGTTACGGTGCCACCGGTTAATTTATTTGCAGATGTTACTAAAACGGAATTGGCAGAAGTAATAGAACTCTGGCAGGATGCTTTTGAATGGAGTTATTATGATTCAGTGTTGAAGGGGATATTATTAGCCTCCGAAAATTTTAAAACGACTATTGAACTTAAAGACTCCAAAGCCCCCCTTGCGGGGGTTGGGGGTCTTTCTTCGGGGGGCAGGGGGGGCGGTCCTTCCCTTCAAGCCATCTTCTGCATTGACGAAAGAGAAGACTCTATCCGTCGTCACATTGAAGCGGTTGATAAAAACGCAGAAACATTTGGTGCTCCGGGTTTCTTTGGAGTAGAATTTTATTTCCAACAGGAAGGCGGTAAGTTCTACGATAAACTTTGTCCGGCTCCGGTTACTCCCAAATATCTCATTAAAGAACATGATGCTAAATCAATCCGGAAGGGAGAATTGATTTATACAAAATTTACTCATGGTATTTTATCTGGCTTTATACTGAGTATTGGTTTTGGATTTTGGGCTTTTGTAAAAAAGTTACAACTATTGTTTCGTCCCAAAATGAGTCCGGCCATTTCTGATGCCTATGCGCATATGGATAAGCTGTCAACTTTGACTATCGAAAATAAAAATCCAGCGGATATTGAAAATGGGTTACAGATTGGCTACACATTGGATGAAATGGTAACCAGGGGAGAGAATTTTTTACGGGGCATTGGCATGGTGAAAAATTTTGCACCAATTATTTATTTTGTTGCACATGGCAGCAGCAGTGCCAACAATCCGCATCATGGTGCACACGACTGTGGTGCCTGTAGCGGACGACCCGGGGCCACCAATGCAAGAGTGCAGTCTTTTATTTTAAATCATAAAAAAGTAAGAGCAATATTGGCAACAAAAGGAATTGTAATTCCTGATACCACACAATTTATCGGCAGTATGCATGATACGGCTGCTGATGTGTGGGGTTATTATGATGAAGATTTGCTGACTCCTGAAAATGCCAAACGCCATTTAATCAATAAACACAATTTTGAAACAGCATTAAATCTGAATGCAAAGGAAAGGAGCCGTCGTTTTGCTTCTATCAATACCAAACAGGAGTTAGAACAGGTTCGCAAAGCCATTCACAGCCGTTCGGTTTCTTTGTTTGAGCCCAGACCTGAGCTGGGACATGGCACCAATACATTAGCTATTATTGGCCGCAGGCAAACCACTAAAGGTTTATTCCTCGACAGAAGAGCTTTTTTAAATAGCTATGATTATAGCACCGACCCGGATGGAGCCATTCTAACAGCGGTAATGCGGCCTATTGGGTTGGTTTGTGGTGGAATTAACCTGGAATATTATTTCTCCAGAGTAGATAATATTAAAATGGGAGCCGGTACTAAATTGCCGCATAATGTGATGGGCTTGTTTGGAGTGGCTAATAGCAGTGACGGTGATTTGCGACCCGGTCTTCCGTGGCAAATGATTGAAGTGCATGACCCGGTTCGCCTGCTGGTAATTGTAGAACACCTGCCTGATATTGTGTTGAAAGCCATCCAATCCTCACCGGAAGTATTTGAATGGTATAAGAATGAGTGGGTACATATTGTGGCCTTAGATCCGATAGAAAAGCAGTTTTATTATTTTAAGGATGGTGCATTTGCTAAATATGAACCTATTACCAATGCCAGTGAGATAAAGACCATTCACAACATGGAAGAATTTATTGAAGGGGCGAAGGAAATGGAAACGAATAACATTGTACATGCAACGGAAGAAAACTTACCTGTGTACCTTTTAGATTAAATAAAGAAGACAATTTAAATGGACCAATTACTTATTTTATTTATCGCCATACCGATGCTGGCTTTTTTTGCTACACTTTTATGGCAAAATAAAAGCGAAAAAGCTATTGGTAAAATTGTGCGATTCGCTAAGGTGTCCAACATTTTAATTGCGCTTTCATTTTTTGTTTGGTGGTTGATAAATGGTCTTGACCCTATCAGTCATAAAGTGGCAACGCTTTATGAAACTGACCATTTTGTTTTTGCTATTCAGTTGTACTATGATGAAGTAACAGCGGTCTTCAGTATTGTTGGTGCTTTCTTATTCTTTTTGGTTGCAACTTTCAGTAAATATTATATGCACCGGGATGAAGGGTTTAAACGTTTTTTTAATACCATCTTATTATTTGCTACTGCGTATAATTTTATTATCCTCGCCGGCAATTTTGAAACCTTATTCATCGGCTGGGAAATAAAAGGTATCTGTTCATTTATATTAATTGCCTTTTACCGTAATCGTTATTTGCCGGTGAAAAATGCTTTCAAGGCCGTTACCAATTATCGTATCAGTGATGTTGCATTAATGCTTGCCATGTGGATGATGCACCATCTCACCCACCAGAATATCAATTTTTCCCAACTCGGAGAGGCAAAGGAGATTGCGAATGCGGCGAATCAAACCGGCATGGCCATCTTTATAGTTTGCATGATTATTTTACCAGCGACTATTAAATCGGCACAGTTTCCTTTCACCACCTGGTTACCACGAGCTATGGAAGGTCCCACTGCTTCTTCAGCCATCTTTTACGGTTCGCTGAGTGTACATATCGGCGTTTTTCTATTGTTGCGTACACATCCTTTCTGGGAAGATATGTTATGGGCAAAAATTGTCATCATCGCCATTGGTGCTATAACAGCAATTATGGCTACCATGATTGCAAGGGTGCAGCCAACAGTTAAAACGCAAATTGCTTATTCCTCTGCTGCACAAATTGGTTTGATGTTTATCGAAATAGCATTGGGTTTTCATTGGCTAGTACTGGTGCATTTTGCAGGCAATGCTTTTTTAAGAACCTACCAGTTGTTGGTTTCGCCTTCGGTACTGAACTATCTGGTGCATCACCAGTTTTTTCACTACGTTAAGCCAACACAAAAAATAGTATCGAAAATAAAAGCTTCCATTTATATGCTGGGTATTAAAGAATGGAACCTTGATACAATCATGTTTACTTATTTGTGGAGTCCTTTTAAATGGATTGGTAAACAATTACAATTTTTGCAGTCCGGTGTTTTCATCGCTATTCTTGCTGCCGCTGGTATCGTCCTTTTGATTCTGGGTTGTACCAGTCAGGATAGTATCCCTTCTTTAAATGGGGCTTTACCAATTATTTTGATGAGCATTGCGTTGATGGTTATTCTATTTGCTTTTTCTTTCCGGAAATCTGCTATAAAAGCATGGATATACCTGATAACAGCCCATTTATTTATCATGGCAGCTGTATTGTTTAATGCACCTCATATTAATCTGATTGAAATTATATTTTATGCAAGTGGTGTATTGCTGGCTTTCATTCTGGGTTTTTATTGTTTGCAAAAAATAAAAAAAATTGACAACGATATTTCACTTAACCAGTTTCATGGATATGTGTATGAGCAAAATACAACCGGCTTTTTATTTTTAGTATCAGCGATGGGGATGCTCGTTTTCCCATTAACCGCAGCCTTCATAGGTATTGATGTGATGTTTACTTATGTGCATAGTAATCAGTTGGCATTAATAATTTTGCTGGCACTATGTCTTATATTTATTGAGCTGTCTGCATTCCGTATTTTGTTGCGTATCTTTTTTGGCCCGCATAAAAAATTAAATCATCCTGTGGCATTCAGGAGTTCTTAATTGTAAGAATGAAAAATTTCGCTGTATCATTTTTGTTGGTACTAACAATATGCAGTCATGCCCAGAATGACAGGGTGAATGATTTCAATAATACCAACTGGCTTCAAACGTTCAATACAATTCCCCTTAATAAAAAATGGAGCCTGCATGCGGAATACCAATGGCGAAGGGAAAAGGGACTGAAGTACTGGCAGCAGGGCCTGTTGCGTATCGGTGCTAATTACAAGCTAAATGATAATGTGATTGCCCATATTGGTTATGCCTGGGCAGAAACATTTCCTTACGGAGATTATCCTATTGCTAACAACGGTACTTTTCCTGAGCATCGTTTGTATGAACAGTTAACCCTGCGGCAATCATCTGGGAAAGTTTTATTTACTCATCGCTTCCGTATTGAGCAACGTTGGCTTGGGAGGGTGAAAGCTGGTACGGCCGGCAACCGGGAGATTGAAGACTGGTTTTTTCTGCATCGCTTCCGCTATCAGTTCAGGACACAGTATCCATTTTGGACAAAAGAAGATAGACAGTTTTACGGCGCAGCCGCGGATGAAATTTTTATTGGTGCAGGAAAAAATCTGGGCACCAACATTTTTGATCAAAACCGTATTTTTTTATTAGTGGGACTAAAGCTGAATAAAAAAATATCACTGGAGGCTGGTTACTTCAACCAAACATTGCAACAGGGACGACGAGTAAATAACAACACCATCATGCAACGCAATAATGGTGTTGTTATTTCTTCATTTTTTAACTGGTAATGGTTAGCTCAACGGCTTATTATCATCCGTATAGTGTTCATTCAATTTTACAGGCTTCGATTTTTTCCCTGACACTTTCATTTGTATCACATCTACCAGCAGCGAGAAGGCCATAGCAAAATAGATGTACCCTTTTGGAATATGCACACCAAAACCTTCCACCAGCAGCGTAAAACCAATTAACATTAAGAAGCTCAATGCAAGAATTTTAAATGCCGGATGTTTATTTACAAAATTGCTGATAGGTGCTGCTGCAATAAGCATAATAATAACTGTTACAATAACTGCAACATACATTACCCATAATTCATTGGCCAGGCCAACAGCGGTAATGATTGAATCAACGGAAAACACTAGGTCCAGCAAAAGTATTTGCCCGATAATACTGGCAAAACTGGCGGTGGTTATTTTCTTCTCCCCATCTTCATGTTCACCTTCCATTTTATGGTACATTTCTTTTACACTTTTATAAAGGAGGAATAAACCACCTAGTATCAGTATCAGGTCTTTTCCACTGAAGCTGTTGTTGAAAAGGTTAAACAACTCATTATCCAGCTTCATAATAACAGAGATGATTGCCAACAGCCCCAGCCGCATTACCATGGCCAGCAGAATGCCGATATTTCTTGCTTTACGCTGCTGTTGAGGTGGTAGTTTCCCGGCAAGAATAGAAATGAAGATTATATTATCTATGCCTAATACTACTTCCAGTGCTATAAGTGTAAGAAGCGAAATAATGAGTTGATAGTCCACGATGAATTAATTTATCTTTTTAATCAATGTCAAACAAGTTACTTAAAAATCCACCACGTCTCCGATTTGGGTTTTCGTTTGCATCATTTCTTCTGTTCCTGTTAAAGAAGCCGCCTTCGTCATCATCGTCGTCATCATCGTCATTTGTCCGCTGGTTCCCTTTTTCATCGTATTTTTTAAACTGTTGCTTTGATTCTGCTGCAGCGGATTTTTCAATTATTTTATCTAACTCGCCTTTGTCTAGCCATACTCCACGGCACTTCGGGCAGTAGTCTATTTCTACTCCTTGTCTTTCTGTCATTACCAGTAATTCTTCGCAATTAGGACATTTCATAATTTTAAATTTTTAAGGTTATATAATTATTGTAATAGGTTACCTGCTGACCATTGCAGCAGATTTTCTGTTTTAAAAAACTTAGCTTTTAGTTCTTGTAGTTTTTGCAATGCCTCTAATGTTTTATTTTCCCTGGCGTTAATTAGAAACAAAGAACTTTCCCCGGCCAGGAAACGGATTTCTTCCCCCCGCTGTAAGGCATAATAATTTTTATAGGCTTTTTCCTGCAATACTATCTGTAATTTAAGAGTCACCAATTCATTATAATAGCTTTTTACTTTATTTTCAATCTGCAATTGTTTCTGGCTTTGTTGCAATTGAGTTTCAGTTATTTTTAATTTTGCTTTTCGGTATTCTCCCCTGCCTTGTGAAAGACGAAGGGGTATGCCTAATGATAAGCCGTATTGAAAATTATTTTCAAATAAGGGGCCGGAAGCAGTTTTCAGCACATTATATCCTTTACCCAATTGATTGTAACGAAAGTTTATTACGGGCAATAATTCCTGGAACTTTAGTTTCTTTTCAATTCCCAGTATATCCAACTTATAATTGTAAAGTACCAGTTCCGGATGGTTAAGACGGGCAACAGACAATAGATTATTTAAGTCGGGTAGAATAGCTTCATTCAGGGTGATAGTTTGTAAATCGGCAGCTGGCGTTATGAGTTCCGGTAAATTATAAGGCTGTGTTTCGGCTGTCCATAAATAAACAGATAAATCCAATCCCGCATTTTGAAAATCTAACCAGGCCTGACTTTGCAGCAATTCAAAATTTTGTAATTGTGTTAATGCTTCTGTTGTATCAATAGCAGGCCGGTCGCCTAATTGAAAAGCTGTTCTTATTAAATGCACCCGTTTTTCATTTACAGCTACTGCTTCGGTTAGTATTTTATATGCCTGAAAATGCTGTGCCCATGTCCAATAGCTTTTCATTACATCCAGTAGCAGGTTGTTCAGCATATTTCTTTTTTCTGCTTCGGATGCAGTGCGGTATATTTTTGCTGATTGCAAAGCCGCCCTTCTTTTATCCATCAGCAAATTTTTTGCTAATGGAATGCTGATACCGAAGTAACTCGTTTCTCCCTGTGTTTCTTCTGGTGATGTTCGGCTGCCGGATAACTTTTCTAATCCTGCTGATACTTCTATACCAAACCAGGTGGGAATAGCAAGTTCCGGACGATTGTATAAATAGTAATCCGTGCCATCAAATGTTTTTTGAGCAGTTTCATTTTTTAGAACGGGATCAAACATTCCTTTAGCTATCGTGACATCGGCTTTAGCTTTCTCGATAAATATATCGGCTTGTTTTGCTACCGGATGAAATTGTTTCACAATTTCCATTACCTGTTGAGGTGAAAGTGTTCTTTTATCCTGACTATTTTGAGCAGCTGAGAATAGAGATACCCCCAACAGAGCAATGATCAGGAAACAAATAATAAGCAGCATCCTGCGCCGGATATTTCTTCTGCGAAGCCATTTATATGTTCTATATTTTCTATACGTAATCATTTTGATTTTTTATTTACATCAACTGATGGTTTATAGTAATCAGGAGGAAAGCCATTGATATTCCGCCAAAGCTCATACCACACCGGTACATCTTTTAATAATGCAATACCCTGTGCACCGGCACCTATCTTTAATTGTTTCGGCCATGGTTTGTCTGTAGGATCCTCTTTTACCAGCACCCGGAATTTTCCATTCACACTTACATTACTTTCCACCGCCACTATCACACCGCCAAATGTGCCCGATGATGCCTTTGGCCACCCACTGAATACGATTGCGGGAAAACCATCAAAAAGAAAGCGAACTTTTTGCCCCTGGGCTAATAGGGGCAAATCCAACGGACGAACAAATAGTTCTACTGCATACTGAATTTTATCCGGTACAATTTCCGCAATCATGTCACCCTCTTTTACAAACTCACCAATACCTGCTTTCTGGGCTTTTACAATTTGTCCGCTTTGCGATGCCAGTACATAATACATTCCATTGCGGATATTATAACTGGCATATTGATTTTCTAATTTGGCTATATCTGCCTGTCCGCTGGCAATTTGTGTGAGTGATTGAAATTGCTCTCCCTGTGCCTTAGTTACTTTTTCAATGTTCTCCTGTTGTTGTGCATTCATTTCAATTCGGGTAATAGTCAGGTCCTGTTTTGAGTTTGCCAGCTTATTTTCTGCACTTATTTTTTTTGCCAATGCATTCTGGTATTGCTGGTTTCTTATTTCTAATTGGGTTAAGGAAACCAGACCGCTGTCATACATTGCTTTTTGCCGGTTATATTGTTTGGTGCCAATAGAAAAGTCATTATTAGCAGCAACTGCTTCAGCACTGTCGGCCTGTACTTTCAGGTTTAGCTGGTTAAGTTTATTGAGCAATTGGTTTAATTTTAATTGTAAACCAGAATTGATAGCACCAATCTGCTGATCAGCCACACCTACTTTACTTTTATAATATTCTACTGATAATTGTTTGCCGGCCAATTGTTCCTGGGTTCGTTGCAATAGATCAGGGTCGAGGTAATCTACTTTTACCTCCGTTAGTTGTACTAAAGTATCGCCAGCTTTTACATAATCGCCTTCTTTGATATGCCATTTCATTACCCGGCCACCAATAATAGTATTGACTTGTTGTGGCCGCTGGTCCTGGTACAAAGTCGTAACCGAACCCATAGCTCTCACATTTTGAGTCCACGGCAGAAAAAGAAAAATGATAAATATACCAGCGCAGATAAAAAACCAAAGCTTTACCTTACTTTTTTTGTTGTAATGATATATAAGTGAATATGATTTCAGGTTGTTCATGTCAATGTATTTATTTGTTAAGACTTCCGTTTTCATTCATCACAATTACTTTATCACACTGTTGTATATATTCTTCGTCATTCGTTACTACTACAAGGGTTGTATTTGTTATTTCTTTTAATAATTGCAAGATTTGTCTGCGGTGTTCATTATTGAAGTTCAGCCAGGGCTCTTCAAGCAGCAATAGCCGTGGCTTGCACACTAATGCCCTTACCAGCAGGATACGATGTACCACATTCCTGGGCAACCGTTTGCCGGTTGGGTCCAGCATGGTGTCATAACCATCTTTAAGCGAAGCGATAAAATCACTTAGTCCCGTTTTAGCAGCATATTCTTTTACAGCATCCATGGTTACGGAAGGATTGCCCAAAGCGATATTTTCTAATAATGTTCCCTGGAAAATATCTTGCTGGTTCATTAACACACCTGTTTGTGCTCTTAAAGAGTCGAGGTTGTAATTCCCCAGGGGTACATCATCTATCAAAATTGAACCGGTAAAATCCGTGTATGAACCTGTCATTAGTTTCAGTAAAGTGGATTTACCGGAACTGTCTTTGCCGCTGATGCATACTTTCTCGTTGGGTTGAATTTTCAATGATATATTTTGTAAAACATCCGATACACCTGTATAGCTGAAACTAAGATCTTTCAGTTCAAGCTGGATACCCTTGTTAGTTTCTGCGACTTGGAGTGTGCCATTTTTTTCTACTGGCTTGTCTGTTATTTCAGATGCTTTTTCTACAGCGGTCAGCGTATCATATACACTGCCCAGGTTAATGATTAGTTTTTCTACAGAATTTAATACCAGGAGAATAACAATCTCTGCCGCAATAAACTGGCCGACGGTTAATTGCTGATTTACCATCAGCATGGTGCCCACAATCAGCATAGCGGCTGTGATAAGTGTCTTGAAGATGACCAGCACATTAAACTGGAAAAGTAAAACGTTGAAGTGATTATTGCGGGCAGTAAGGTAGTTGCTCACTTCATCATCTGTTTTTTGCAGATACAGTTCGTTTTGCTTTGATAATCTGGTTGATTTTATCACTCTTGCCATTTCTTCCAGCCAAGCTGCTACTTTATACTTGTATTTACTTTTTTCCAGGCTGGTTGCAAGACCTTTTCCACCGGTATATTTAAGGATAAGAAGTAGAATGGCCACCAGTAGTACACCAAATAAAATAAAAGCGGGGTGGTAAAAGGACAGTAACAGCAATCCAAACAGAATCTGTATCACAGCTGTTGGAATATCCAGTAATATTTTCGATAAACTTTTTTGCAACAATGGCACATCAAAAAAGCGATTTATCAACTCAGGCAGGTAAACGGAATCATTCTTTTTTAAGTCCATGTTGGGAATATGTTGCGCAAAAGCAAAGGAATAGCGGACAAAAAGCTTTTGCTGTATCTTCTCAATAATTTTCATCTGGTTTATCTGCATGATGCCGGCAATCAGCACACCCAGCACTACCAGGGCGATGAGTACCACCAATGATGCCCGCATCGAGGCACCGAGCACATATCCAATAATGGCCTGTACTCCCACAGGCAATGAGAGCTGTATCAATCCATTCAGGATGGCATAGAAGTATACAGCAGTTATTTCTTTTCGCTCCAGTCGCAGCAGGTTCAGTATCCTGGCAACCGGGCTTTTGTTCGTTGACATAAAGTTGATTTTGTTAATCAGTTACAGAAAGTAGCGGATAAGCAAATGCCTATCTCACAAAAAAGCGGATACTAGCGATTAACAAAAATTGGGAGGAGGGGTCAGTTTTTCCAAACAGGGAGAAGCCTGTATTTTTTCAGCCAGATGCAGGGCTATACTTATTTGATGGGAGAGTTCCAGGGAATTTTCGATAACAAAAAGAGGCTCCTTTTTATTGCTCTTTATTTTTTCAATATTTTCTTCGCTTTTTTCCTCATCTACTATAAAAACGGTGGTAGAATTGGAAAATAGGGCACTAACAGCAGGCCCAGCCTGAACCAGGGCGAAAATAAAAAGTAATATGGCTGCTATTTTTTTCACTTCGGTGCAAAATTAGAAAACTTAATAACATTTGTAAGAACCAATTGTTTGAAGATTGTAAAATTTTTTGCCGTTGATTTACAACTCTTTGGATTTGGTCGGCAAATGGTCATACTCCCCCCGAAAAGCATACCAGCCAAAAATGATCAACCCGATAGCAATAGGAGTAAAAATGGCAATAATGATAATCCAGATGACAGGATTATTGATATCTTTTTTACCGGCCGTATCAATATTGGCGATGGCGCCAAGAATGAGTTCATAAATAATAAGGGGAGCAATCAATAAAAATAAAAGCCCAAAGTATCTTTTAAATGCATTCATGATTTAGTCTTTTATATTTCTGTCAATTTTATTGGTCAGGTAGAATGTTCCGATAATAAGACAAAGTGTAGCTACCCCTATCGGGTACCAAAGACCTACCAGCGGATCAGCTGTATAAGTAGTAGTTAATAATAAACCTATAAATGGTACCAAACCTCCAAAGACTCCATTACCAATATGATAAGGTAAGCTCATGGAAGTGTACCGGATTTTTGTCGGAAACAGTTCTACTAAGAATGCAGCAATGGGCCCATACACCATCGTTACATATAGTATTAATAAGAATACGAGACCAATAAATTTCCAGTATATATTAGCTGATAAATGCTTTTCCTTAAACTCAGTCTTTGAATTCATAATTGTCTCATCAATTGAATCAGCCCCTCTATTAAGAATCGTAGTTGTGATTTTATATTTTTTCCCATCGGAATATTCTGCAATTTCTGTCCGAATTTTCAAACTATCGCCAACCAATTTTTCATCAAGTAAAGTATATTTTATTTCTTTTATTGTATCTTTTCTTTTTGCTTCTTCAAGCCAATTGGTTGCATCCGAATCCTTCAAAAAAGTACTAAAAATGGGCCTGTACGTAAATATCGCTATCGCCATTCCCGCCGTCATGATCCACTTTCTTCCAATCTTATCACTCAGCCAACCCCAAAGAATAAAGAATGGTGTTGCCAATGCAATAGCCCACAACATAATGGTACGGCTTTGCTCAAACTCTATATTGCATTTTGTTTCTAAGAAATTCTGTGCATAAAACTGGCCGGTGTACCATATTACACCTTGCCCCATTACTGCACCAAACAAGGCCAGCAGCACCATTTTAAAATTTGCTTTGTGCCGGAAGCTTTCATTTAATGGATTTACAGAAGTTTTTCCCTCGGCTTTCAGTTTGGAGAACATCGGCGACTCCGACATTTTCATTCGTATGTAAATGGAAACACCCACTAATAAAATGGATATCCAGAATGGGTATCTCCAACCGCCCCATTCAGCATTGAAGGCCGCATCAGGCATATTAGATTTTACCAAAAGTATAATACCTAAGGCCAGAAATAACCCGAGTGTGGCTGTTGTTTGTATCCAACTGGTATAGAAACCTCTTTTACCAACGGGTGAGTGTTCGGCTACATATGTGGCAGCACCACCATATTCTCCACCGAGGGCAAGTCCCTGCATTAACCTTAATAATAAAACCAATATAGGTGCGGCAATACCAATATTTTCATAGCTAGGTACACAGCCAATAAGAAAAGTAGAGCCACCCATCAGTATCAGGGTAAGCAGAAACGTATATTTTCTTCCGACTAAATCACCCAACCTGCCAAAAAATAATGCACCAAACGGACGAACGATAAAACCGGCGGCAAAGATGGCTAATGTACTCAACAGCGCAGCCGTAGGATTGTCTTTCGGGAAAAACTGGGTGGAGATAGTGGTAGATAGCATTCCGAAGATGTAGAAATCATACCATTCTATCATGGTTCCCACAGAGGATGCGGCAATAACTTTCCTGATATTGCTGGTTTTGTTCATGCGATTAAAATACGAATTGATTTTCGTCCGGTATAATTTTTTTCTATTCGTACATTTAAGGCATAAAAGAAAGTATATGTCATATCCCTTTCAGATAAAATCACTGGAGCAATACCATAAAGACTATAAAAAAAGTGTGGAGGACCCGGAAGCTTTTTGGTCAGTAGTGGCTGAAAATTTTCAATGGAAAAAGAAATGGGATAAAGTACTGGAGTGGAATTTTAAGGAGCCAAAAATTGAATGGTTCAAGGGGGCGAAGCTGAATATCACCGAGAATTGTATTGACCGGCACCTGGCAACAATGGGAGATAAACCTGCTATTATCTGGGAACCGAATAACCCGGAGGAAAGAACAAGGATCGTTACATACAACCGTTTGCACAAAAGAGTCTGTCAATTTGCCCAGGTATTAAAAAACAATGGAGTAAAAAAAGGCGACAGGGTTTGTATTTATATGGGAATGGTTCCGGAACTGGCTTATGCGGTACTGGGTTGTGCAAGAATTGGCGCCATACACAGTGTTATTTTCGGGGGCTTCTCTGCACAGAGTATAGCCGACAGACTCGATGATGCAAAAGCTGAATACATCGTTACCTGTGATGGAGCTTACCGTGGTGCTAAAGACTTTCCGTTGAAGAGTGTAATTGATGATGCATTGATAGGAAATAAAACCGTGAAAAGGGTGATTGTGTATACCCGTACCAGGACACCTGTTTCTATGATAAAAGGAAGAGATGTTTGGTGGGAAGATGAAATGGAACATGCCGAAACGCAGGTAGAGAAAAACGGAATAGTTTCCTTCCCGGCAGAAGAAATGGATGCAGA